>OJLY01000211.1_pt1 | contig 43145 bp, 47 predicted proteins | sample 1597031 | NCBI WGS metagenome assembly OJLY01 (sample SAMEA3904673, study PRJEB24821) | metagenome | biome: Builtin; feature: hospital; material: surface | place: USA | collected 2013-06-03
GGTAGTGTCAAAAAAATTGTGTAAACTCGATTGTAAAATTGTATTTTATATGTCTTAGTTCATTGGATAATTTTAGTACAGTATTTAGTGTTTAATTGATTACTTATGAAACGTGTGTTTCATTCTTCTTTAGTGTCATTTGACTCCGTTTAACGGATTGTTTCTGTGCTAAGAGCGCCTCTAATTCAAACGTTACTTGTCCAAATCCCTTATGTATTCGTTGGCTAAATCGTGTGTTATATTCTGAAACATAACAGTAAACGGTTTTCTCTAATGAATAATCATGTGGAAATTGTTCTCTCGTTTTTGTACGTCGCTTCAGCTGTTTATTGATACTTTCGGAAAGATTGTTGGTATACAATGAAGGCCAAATCACTTTTGGAAAATGCATAAAAGAGAAGAGATTCTGTTTGTTTCTCATCTGTTTTACCAGTTTTGGATATTTAGATTCCCATTGTTGACAGAATTCACCCAGTAGCTGTGTCGCTTCCTTGATATTGGAAGCTTTGGGGATCTGTTTTAAAGCCGCTAGAACTTCTGAACGATCACTTACTCTCACTTTTGAACCCATTTGTCTCAAAAGATGGGTCCAACAACTTTGGTGTAAGGCTTGAGGGAATTCATGGGTAACGGCTTCTGCTAAACCGGTTAATTCATCTGAAACAAAGAGTAGGACCTGTTGGAGACCGCGACGTTTCAAATCTTGAAGCATTTCACGATAATGGAGCGCTGACTCTGTAGGATATACTTGAAAATCGAGTATTTTCTTATAGCCTTTCGAATCAATGCCCACGATGGTATGCACAGCTTCTTTAGAAACCGTCCCTCGTCTCACTGGGATAAAGGTTGCATCGCAATAAAGACACACATAATCAGCCTGAATCACTTCCTGACGATAAGCGTACAATTCGTCTTTAAAACTGTCTGATAGATTCGAGATGGTAGCTGCTGAATAATAATGCCCATACATTTTTTCGATGAGATCCGATATTTCACGAGTCGTAATCCCTTTTTGATACATCAAAATAATCATTTGTTCGAGATGCGAATGAGACTCTTTCAGGGCTTTAACCGTTTGAATTTCTAATTCACCCAAGCGATCTCGGGGTATCTTGAGTTCGAGGGTGCCATATTCCGTCTTTAAACGCCGAGAGTAATAACCATTCCTTGAATTTCCAGAATTGTATCCTCTAATATCCCATTTTTCATAATCTAAGAAGACGGTTCTTTCGGATTCTAGCAAAAGATTGACTGCATCCTCCAAGGCTTGTCTAAAAATTTCATGAATAGACTCACCTTTAGCTAGTGCTGTCATTAATTTTGTGTTAAAGTTTTCCATAAGGGACCTCCTGTAAGTGATTGTTTTGTCGTAACTACAATCTTACAAGATAAAGGTCCCTTTTTCTATGGACTTTGGAGGTTACACAAGAAATTTTACACTATGAATACAAGTTAAGAAAAAGATATTAATATTATAATTATTAGTTAAATAAATTGATTATTTTGAGGTTGAATTTTATCATTATATTTGGTATTTTATGAATAATTATAATTTTGGAGGGGTAACATGAGTCTTTGGGAAACAAAGTTTGATTATGAAGGATATACGTTCGATGATGTCTTATTAGTGCCAGCTCGCAGTGAAGTATTACCTAACGATGTCGATATTAAGATTGAATTAGCCCATAACTTGAAGCTAAATATTCCGATGATCTCAGCCGGAATGGATACCGTAACGGAATCGAATATGGCGATTGCGATGGCACGTCAAGGTGGCTTAGGCGTCATCCATAAGAATATGTCCATTCAAGCTCAAGCAGAAGAGGTCCGCCGAGTAAAACGTTCTGAGAATGGTGTCATTCGCGACCCGTTCTATCTGACACCAGAGAGAACGAATGTTGATGCCGAAGCATTGATGTCTAGATATCGTATTAGTGGTGTGCCCATTGTCAAATCTGAGGACGATTTAACATTACTTGGTATATTTACTAACCGTGATGCGCGCTTTTTAACGAACCAAGAAGTTGAACTGAGTGAAGTGATGACGAGTGAGAACTTAATTACAGCGCCTGTAGGCACTTCGCTGGGTGAAGCGAAAGAAATATTATACCATCACCGAATTGAGAAGTTACCCATTGTCAATGAGAAGGGCGAATTAGCGGGTCTAATTACAAGTAAAGATATTGAGAAAATTGAACAATATCCTCATTCAGCCAAAGATGAACATGGAAGATTACTTGTCGCTGCAGCAATCGGTATTACAAATGATACATTCGAACGTGCGAGTGCACTGATTGCCCAAGAAGTCGATGCGATTGTCATTGATACTGCGCATGGACATAGTGTCGGGGTCATTCGCAAGATCAAAGAAATCCGTGAAACTTTCCCAGATGTGACTATTATTGCGGGGAACGTCGCAACAGCTGAAGGAACACGTGAGTTATTCGATGTCGGTGTCGATATTGTCAAAGTGGGTATTGGACCGGGCTCAATCTGTACGACACGGGTCGTAGCAGGTGTTGGAGTGCCACAAATCTCTGCGATCTACGATGCAGCAGGTGTCGCACGTGAATATGGTAAGACGATTATTGCCGATGGTGGTATTAAATATTCTGGTGATATTGTTAAGGCTCTTGCAGCCGGTGGGCATGCGGTCATGTTAGGGTCAATGTTAGCTGGTACAGATGAATCACCGGGTGAATTTGAGATATATCAAGGTCGCCGCTATAAGTCTTACCGTGGAATGGGAAGTCTTGCCGCAATGGAAAAAGGTTCCAGCGATCGCTATTTCCAATCTAAGAGTGAAGCGAACAAGTTAGTACCCGAAGGTATTGAAGGTCGTGTTGCTTATCGTGGTAGCGTACAAGATATGGTCTTCCAGATGGTTGGGGGCCTTCGTGCAGGTATGGGTTACACAGGTTCAGCCAACTTATATGATCTAAGAGAGAAGACACAATTCGTCAAGATGAGTAATGCTGGATTAATTGAATCTCATCCGCACGATGTAAATATTACGAAAGAAGCACCAAACTACTCAAGAAATTAATTCTCAAATAATATTATATGTTAAGGTATAACAAGGGTGAGTCTCGTTATACTGTAGTGCCCCCAAAAAGTTGGACCAAAAATCTAACTTTTTGGGGGTGTTTATATTGGCAAAATATAGTTATGAATTTAAACGAAGGATTGTCGAAGAATATTTAGAAGGCGTTGGCAGTTACAAATATTTGGCAAAAAATATCAGGTTAAAAGTGATAGTACCATACGAAAATGGGTTAACTTACCCCATTGAAGCATCTAAAGCGCAAATTGTTGCTTCGGTTGAGGTGATTGTGGCGACATTAGTCGGTGTGCTCTACTTTAAAGAGTCACTTAATTATGTTAGCCTAATTGGGATTGCGATAATGCTCGCCTCAATCGTCTTAATGAATATGCAACCGTCAAGTTCGAACCCAGCATTGTAATTGAAACAATCATCCTGCCTGATAATAATTAGGCAGGATTTTTTCATTAGTCAGCTGTTTTATTGCGAGGCGTGGTATAATTGAGGTGAAATTGAAAGGGGGAATCTAGGTGACTAAAGGGCAAATTATGGATCAAGATCGAATGGACCGAACGCTCAAGCGGATGGCGCATGAAATATTAGAGAAAAATAGTGAGCCAGAACAACTCGTCTTAGTAGGAATTAAAACACGAGGTGAGACCATTGCACAACGTTTGCAGCAGAAAATTCAATCGATTGAACAAATTGAAGTACCACTCGAGACGCTAGATATTACATTTTATCGTGATGATTTAAAGCACAAAGAAGGACTAAAGGAACCTGAAGTCAAACCTGTCACGCTCCAACACGATTTAACCGGTCGCATTGTCGTTTTAGTCGATGATGTACTCTATACAGGTCGAACGGTTCGGGCTGCGATGGATGCGATTCTTTCGCAAGGACGACCGGCTGCGATTCAGTTGGCGATTTTGGTTGACCGTGGGCACCGCGAGTTACCAATTCGAGCCGATTATGTCGGGAAAAATGTCCCAACCGCTTCCTCTGAGCAAATTCAAGTGCAATTGTTGGAAGTCGATGGAGAGGATCAAATTTTGATTTCAGAACATTTAAAAGGATAAAAAATTAAAATTTAATGAAAAAAGATGTATAATAGCATTACAAAATATTTTAAGGAGGCTGAATTTTATGACATATTTAGAACGTGCCAAAGAATTATTCGAAGAAGGGCGTGAGTTTCGTCGTCAACTTCATCAACATCCAGAAGTAGGATTCGAACTACCCGAGACGGCCAAAGCTGTTAAAGCAAAACTCGATGAAATTGGTATTGCCTACCAGATGGTTGGTGATTCTTACGGAATCACTGGTACCTTAGGGAATCCAGATAAAGGAAAAACACTCTTACTACGAGCTGATATGGATGGACTGCCAATTACTGAAAAGTCTGTTCATGACTTTGTCTCTAAGAATGAAAATGGCCATCTTTGCGGACATGATATGCATACGACCATCTTATTAATGGTTCTTAAAATGTTAAAAGAAAACGAAGATCAACTGCAAGGACAAATCAAATTCCTATTTCAACCAGCTGAGGAGACACTCAATGGTGGTGTCTTAATGTTGAAAGAAGGTATCTTGGAAAATCCAAAACCAGATGCAGGGATGGCACTGCATATGTGGCCGGTTGCGGAGAAGGTTGATATTGAAGTGGCTCACGGGTCTGCACTCGCTTCGGCATTGAACTTTAGAATTACCGTTAAAGGGGTAGGCGCTCATGGTGCGATGCCATATAACGGAATCGACCCGGTCTTTGTTGGAACACAAATTATCAATGCGGCGAATGGAATTATCGCACGTGAATTACCATCTAACCGCAGTGCATCACTTTCAATGGGATTTTTCGAAGCGCCAGGAGGATCGGTTAATATTATTCCACCAACCGTTGTCATCGAAGGGACATCGCGTTCGCTATACGATGAAGCTGCTGAACATATGGCTAAACGTCTACCTGAAGTGGTTGAGTATATTGGGAAAGCCTTTCGAGCAGAGACGGAATTTGAAGTGTTAGCGGATGTTCCAAGCTTAGTGAATACCGATGCGATCACGGACCAAGTCATTGAATCTGCGAAAGAAGCTGTTGGCGAAGCTTATGAAGTGAAAGAAATCGGCTCATTCTTAGCCTCTGAAGACTATGCGCATATTGCCCACGTCTTACCAGAATCATGTTATTTCTTTGTTGGCTGCCCACTCCCTGATGAGGAAGGAAAAGTCTATGCGGTACATCATCCGCATGTACAGTTCAATGAAGAAGCGTTAATTGTTGGTTCAGCAACGATGGCAACCGCAGCTACTAATTGGTTGCGAGATAATCAATAGAAAGATGGAAAGAAAATGTATCCAATTCATGAATTATTAAAAGAATTAAAATCGTATCGCTGGGTGAACTTAACCCATGAAGTGACGTCAACCATGGCGATCTACCAGGCATTTAATCCTTTAAAAGAAACCATTCTAACGACCCTTGAAGAGACAGGTTCAGATAACCGCGAATATACGCTAGGAACTTCTCATGGAACGCATATTGATGCACCTGCCCACTTTATGGAAGGCGGTCGAATCTTCTCTGAGATTCCACTTCAAGAGCGCTATTTACCACTTTACGTGTTGCGCCTAGAAGATAAAGTGGCTGAAAATCCTGGCTACGCCGTGACGGTTGAAGATATTAAAGAATTCGAAGCAGAATACGGTCCAATTCCAGCGGGTGCCTTTGTAGCTTTCTCATCCGGTTGGTACCACCGCATCGATTCGCAGGAAGACTTTACCAATACGAATGAAGCGGGTGTAGAAGTGACACCAGGTTGGTCGGTTGCAGCGCTGCAATATTTAAGTCGTGAGCGTGGCATTACAGCGATAGGGCATGAGACATTGAATACGGACTCTGGTCCTGAAGCTGCTGAAGCAGGCGATTTAGTGGCTCAACGTTACTGGTTAAATGAAAATAAATTCCAAGTTGAAGTTATGGCGAATTTAGATCAACTTCCTCCGGTTGGCGGTATTATTATGGTTAATACACCGCATATTAAAGATGCGGTCGCCTTCCCATCGGAAGTCATTGCGATTGTCCCAAATAAATAATTAGCGATTACAAAAGCGATTCGATCAAAATGATTGAATCGCTTTTTAATGTTATTTGTTAGAAAATTAATCGCGATGGCGACGGTATTGATAGCCAGGCTGGTTAGCCACGCCTTCATCAAGACATTGCTTCAAAATCTCGATAAATTCAATCGCAATCGGGTTCAGCTGATGGAAATCATTGGTAATATAGCCAATCTCAATCTCTTCGTCGGACACGAGGGGGCGCGCAATAATATCTTCGCCATTCAAGTTGGCATTAATAATTCCGGAAGAGATGGTATAACCATTCAGACCAATCATTAAGTTAAAGATGGTTGCTCGGTCACTTACAATAATCGATTGATCAACACTATAATCTGCATGCACTTCTTCCCAGAAATAATAGGAATTATAATTACCTTGCTCGAAGTTTAACCGAGGATAAGGTTTTAAATCCTCAAAAGTGATCCATTCTTTTTGCGCTAAGGGATGGTGTTGATAGACAAAAATATGTGGCTGAGTAGCAATCAGTGGATGGAAGGTGAGGTGCTTATCGGCTAAGTCTTTATTAATGACTTGTCGATTATAGCGACTGCGATAGATCACTCCCAATTCACTGCGCAATCGGTAAACTTCATCAATCACCTCATAGGTACGTACTTCTTTTAAGGAAGCTTCGAAACGGCGTTCTTTTTTGCGTTTTAACAAGCGAGCAAAGGCGTCTACCACGAAAGCATAGTGATGGGTCACCACTGAGAATATCTGCATCGCACGTGGCTCTGCTTCAAAATAACGCCGTTCCATCAAGGCCATCTGTTCCATAATTTGATTCGCATACTGCAAGAATTCTTCGCCCTCGCTCGTTAACGTAATCCCTCGAGGACTTCGGATAAAGAGTTCAATACCCAGCTCTTCTTCTAACTTGGCCATCGCGTTGGATAGGGAAGGCTGGGAAATAAATAAGGATTGAGCGGCTTTGGTGAGCGAGCGTTCTGTCGCCACAGCTCTAAAATATTTAAAATCTTCGATTCGCATCGGTCTCTCCTTTAAAGGTTAATTCACTTCCGTTATAGTCTACAGCTATAACTAACTCTTGTAAATAGGTATTATACATATTGAGGTCAATCCTTTATAGTATGACTTAAGCAATTTAAGGGAGATGATTTTAATGACAAATTATTCAAAAAGATTTTTAACGGTGGGTTCCTTGTTACGCCCAGCGAACTTATTAACTTATAAAAATGAAATTGAGCATCGCGATGATATTATTTATCCATTTTACGATGACTTACCAGGATACTTAGACGTAGAACGCGAGGCGGTTAAATCCATCGTTGATAAACAAGTGACTCATGGGCTAACCGAAATATCCGATGGGGAGTTTCAACGTTCTTTATGGCACTTAGACTTTGCTTGGGGCTTAGAGGGAATAGAGCGTCAATTAGCCGAGGAGGGCTATCATTTCTATGAAGAAGACGAAGACGGCCATCGCCATGATTTTGAGACGCGCCGTGATATTGGTTTGCGAGTGACTGGTAAGTTATCCGGCAAGAATCATCCGTTTATCGAACACTTTAAATATGTTCGCTCGCTAGCACCAGAATCAGTGGCAGTTAAGCATCCAATCTTTTCACCAGGACACCTTTACTTTGAATTATTAGGGCAAGGTGCAATTGGTGAAGGCCAATATTATTCAGATTTAGCAACTTTCCGTGAAGACTTGGTCCAGGCTTACCGGGAATATGTGAAAGAATATGCTGAAGCGGGTGGCACCATCCTTCAAATCGATGATTGCGTCTGGGCAAGCTTTGTCGGTGGCGACGATGAAATCCGTCTTGATTCACTGGATCAGGCAGATTTTTCGAAGTTTTCGAAGCGCGAGTTAGCACAACAGTTAGTAGACTTGAATAATGCCGTGGCAGATTATGCACACGAACTGGGATTAAAAGTCTATGCACACAATTGCCGTGGAAATTATGCTTCACGCGCCTTTACGGATGGGGCATATACCGAAGTAGCCGAATACTTCTTAGCCCGTCAGCATTATGATCGCTTTTACTTAGAATGGGATGACGAGCGCGCGGGTAGCTTGGAAGCTTTAGCAGTCTTCAAAGACCGTCCGGAGGTTGAAGTCGTTGTCGGCGCACTCTCTTCTAAGACATCCACTTTAGATGATGAAGAACGCGCCATTCGCCTACTTGAAGAAGCAACGCGCTATATTCCAAAGGACCGTCTCTACTTATCACATCAATGTGGTTTTGCTTCATGTGATTGTGGTAATGAATTAACCGAAGCACAGCAATGGGCTAAAATTGATCAAGGACACGACATTGCTTATCGTTTCTTTGGGGAATAAAATACAGTTAATACATCATTTGTGAAAACGATTTATTTATGATATACTTGACGAAAAGAAAGAGGTGTATCCATTGAGCCCAAACTAAGAAGAACCACAGCGAATCAAGCATCCATTCCCGCCATTATGGGGTAGGGTTGTTTGATTGCGGTCTTTTTAGTTAGGGTGAAGTGGATACACTTTTTGTGTACACTTTTTTAGTCAGGATGCTGTCGTTAGCGTATTTGTGTACGATGCATGCTGCCCCTCATTTGATAAAGATCAAACGCTGTGAAGCCTGTCAGACGTTGTCACAGTTTTTAAATGAGGAGATAATCATGCTACAAATTAATGATTTAACGATGGCACATCGCAAAGATATGAAAATATTAATTGAAAACTTTACAGCGGTCATTAACCGAGGTGATCGGGTTGCAATCATTGGTGAAGAAGGTAATGGGAAGTCGATTTTATTGCGATGGTTAAGGGGAGACCCGACGTTAACAGATTTCTTAGAGATACAAGGTCAGCGAATCAATCAATTTGATTCCGTAGGTTACTTGCCCCAAAGTTTATCGGAAGCAGAACTGGCGTTGTCTGTTGCTGATTTCTTCTTCCAATCGGGAGATTTTGATATTGATTACGCTAATTTATACCAAATTGCCGCACGATTACAGTTCGATGTGGAACTGCTCTACGCTACCCGTTCGATGAAAAGTTTATCAGGTGGCGAGCGGATTAAAGTGCAATTGTTACAAATACTGATGAAGCAGCCTGACTTACTCTTACTGGATGAGCCTTCGAATGATTTGGATATTGAGTCATTGGTCTGGCTGGAACAATTTATCAACGAGTTCTCTGGAACGATAGTCTATATCTCGCATGATGTCACTTTCTTGAAGAATACAGCCACTGCCATTATTCATATCGAGCGACTCGTCCACAAACGTCAATCTCGCGTAACTTACGCCAAGTTGGGGTATGCCGATTATATTGAGCAACGGACGCAATCGGATGCCAAGCAACAGCAATTGGCTAATCAACAGCGAGCAGCGGATGAACAGCGAATGCAAACGTTGCGTCAACAGACACAAAAAGTTCATCATCAAATGGCAAACACCAATAATGATGTGGCAGGGCGTTTATTAGCGAAGAAGATGGCTAATTTAAAAGCATTAAATCATCGTTTTGAACGGGATCGAGCGCAATTTGTCGAGCGTCCAATATCGGAAGATGCGATTTTACTAGGGTTCGATCAAGTCTCGCCGTTACCGAAGTCGAAGCGAATTGTGTCACTCGATAATTATCGTCTTGAAGTGGATGGTAAGCAACTGGCCTGTAATATTTCACTGCTAATGAACGGTCAAGATAAGATAGGAATTATCGGGCGTAATGGAATGGGTAAATCAACATTATTGCAAGCAATTTGGCAGCAGCTGCCGGACATTTCAGAGATGAAAGCGGGGTATATGCCGCAAAACTATGAAGAGCTTTTGCCCGTGAATCTGTCTCCAATTGAATATTTACAAGAGAAGGGCGACCGCGAAGAATTAACTCGGATTATGACGTATTTAGGGGCTTTACGCTACTTGCCAGAAGAGATGGAACGAACGATTCAACAATTATCGGGTGGTCAGAAAGCGAAGCTGTTATTGATGCGTTTGGATTTTCATCGGTGTAACGTCTTATTTTTAGATGAACCGACTCGGAATTTCTCACCGCAGTCGGTCCCCGAATTGATTGAGACCTTCCAACGATTCGAAGGGGCGATCTTGACGGTGTCGCACGACCGGGCTTTCTTAGCTGCCGTTTGCGATAAAATTTATCAATTAAAATCCGATGGCTTGTATCTCGTCTCGAATTAAGTTACATTAAACGTTGAGAAAAAAGTCAATGCTATAAATAAAGGAGTCGTTGAGATGACGGATGCACGATTTGATCGGGTAAAATTATTATTAAAAGAGACAGGTTTAGAGAAGTTGCAAGCGGCCACAGTGATGGTCTTGGGACTGGGAGGTGTCGGATCGAACTGTGCTGAGGCGCTCGTTCGTGGCGGCATTGGTCGATTAATTTTAATTGATTGCGACGTGGTGGATATTACCAATATGAACCGACAAGCAGTTGCTTATACGGAGACCATCGGGCGGGCAAAAGCGGATGTGATGGCAGAAATCGTCCATGCAATTAATCCAGCTTGCCAAGTTGAAGCCGAAGTCTTAGAATTGCATCCGGATACGATTGCTCAAGATTTAGCGCACTTCACCCGACCAGACTATGTTATCGACTGCATCGATTCGGTACGCGCTAAAGCGGCTGTGGCTGCTTGGTGCCAGGAGGAATCCTTGCCACTGGTCGCTGCCATGGGTGCGGCGAATAAATTCGATCCCGAGCGATTGACCTTTAGCGATATTCGTAAAACGAGTTATTGTCCGTTAGCCAAAGTCATGCGTCGCGAATATCGTAAAGTCGGCGTTGAACATGTGGAAGTCATCTATTCGACCGAACCGGCCTTCAAGTTCGAGAGCGAAGCGGGAGCGGATCGTTCGACCCGACTTGGTACCGTCTCGTACATGCCGCCGATTATGGGACAAATGCTCGCAGGTAAAGTGATTCGGCGACTTTCAGGATTAGAACCGTAGTCATTCGAAAAGGGGTGCAAGCATGTTAATCGATTCCCATTATCACTTTGATTTTATTAAAGATTCAGCAGTTCAAAGTGAATTCGTTGAACACCTCAATGCTTTGGATATTCAATTAGTAGCGCAGACTGTATTGCCGAGCCAATTCGAACAGGTCTACCAGTTGGCACAAGTGTATGCGCAATCTGGCTGGACTTTGCGCCCGGCGTTGGGTTGGCACCCTTGGTGGATTGAATCACGTGATCAATTCGAAGTGGAGCTTTCCATCTTTCAAGCCATGTTGTCAAAGACGCGTTCGATTGGAGAAATTGGGCTCGACGATGCAAGACAAGAGACTGACGGAGCGGAGCGACAATTGCAACGCGAAGTATTTGAGCGAATACTCGACATGATTGTCGAACAGGCGTCTTTAGAGGATGGGGCATCCGTTCCTTATACGCTCTCGATCCATGCTGTCCGTTCGCAAGACGATGTGATTGATTTGCTCGAACGGACCGGAATTTATCAAGCGAATACGGCGGTGATTCTTCATCGCTTTAACGGAACGAGTGACCAGTTGATGCGTCATATTAAGCAAGGAGGCTATCTGTCCGTCCATCCTGACATGCTTCAAACGAAAAAGGGGCGCGCGTACGTTCAACAAGTCCCAGCAGAGAGGTTGTTGCTAGAGACGGACTTACCGGAAGCGGCATTTGATGAAGCTACGCAAGGGATGGCAGAGGAGTTGGTTGCTGAAGTTGAACAAGCTCTTACAGAGACATTGGCTCAGTTAAGCGAATTGCGAGGTGAAGCGATGCAGCCGATTATTGAGGCAACCCAACGAAAATTATATGGCAATCAGATGAATTAAAAAGTTAAAAAAACGGCGGACTTCAACGAGTCTGCCGTTTTTATTTGTTAGCGTGAATGTGTTGTTGTAAAAATTTTATGCCAAAATACCACCATCGGCAATAAACTCAGAGCCCGTAGAGTAGCTCGACTCATCAGACGCTAAGAATAGGACTAAGTTAGAGATTTCTTCAGGTTCAGCCATCCGTTTCAATGGCACAAAGTTGACCATCGCTTGAATTTGGTCGAAGGCTTCACTATGTTGGACCATCGGTGTATTGATAATTCCCGGATGGACAGAGTTGACCCGGATATGGTATTGCGCCAGTTCTTTGGCAGCGGCTTTACTCATCCCGCGAACCGCAAATTTCGTATCGGTATAACCAATCGCGCCTCCGTTCATACCATTAATTGAGGAAATATTAACAATCGATCCCGCTCCAGCTTCCTTCATCGAAGGGATGACATAATGCATACCAAGGAAGACAGAGACTTGGTTAATATTTACAATACGTAGATAATCTTCGAGCGAGGAATGTTCTGCCGATAGCACAGTTGACACTCCCGCATTGTTGACGAGCACGTTAATTGGGCCAAAAGTAGCTTCAGTTTCCTTGACGACGTGTTGCCAATCTTCTTCGCTCGCGACATCATGTTTGATAAAGATTGCATTTTCACCGAGTTCTTCAGCTAATTGTTGACCTTTTGCTTCATCAATATCGGTGATGGCAACTTTAGCACCTTCTTGAATAAATAATCGTGAATGAGATTCACCCATCCCATTCGCGCCACCTGTAATAATTGCCACTTTACCTTCTAATCTTGCCATACGAACAAACCCCCTTATAATATTTTGTATCTATATTGTACGTATCTCTAGTTATTTTGTAAAGGTTTTCTACTTTGAGATTTAATAAGGAGCTCGTCTTAAACGAGCCCCATCAGCCATTCGACACTGATCGCCACAATAATTACGAGAATTGAGACGATCAAGCCGTGCAACATCGGTTCATGTCCGACTTCTTTCATTTCTTTGAGACTCGTATTAAGCCCGATCGCTCCAAGTGCTGTAACCATCAGGAACTTACTGAGCCATTTTAAGTTTTCTGCCAAATGAACTGGAATCCAGCCGACGGTACGTGCCGCCGACATTAATAAGAAAAAGACAATGAACAGTGGGAAAATCTTGGTGAGATTGAGTTGAACGCGATGCTCGCTATGATGCTCACGTTGTTTCATACGGTGATGAATTAATGCAAAGATGATCACGGTTGGAATGATGACCAATGTTCGGGTTAACTTCACCATCGTTGCGAAATCGCCAGCCGCCTCACTGTAGGCGTAACCCGCCGCTACAACCGATGCGGTATCATTGACCGCCGTTCCCGTCCATAACCCATACGCCACATCGGATAAGTGCAGAGCCCGTCCCATGATTGGGAATAAAATAATCATAAACATATCGAAGATAAAGGTCGCACTCATCGCAAAAGCCACATCGATTGGTTTCGCCTCAATAACGGGGGCAATTGCTGCAATAGCAGATCCGCCACAAATGCCGGTTCCGGCCGAGATTAAGTTGGATAGTTTCCAATCGAGTCCCAGTGCTTTTCCAATCAAGTAACCTCCACCAAAACAAGTGAGTAATGTAAAGAACATGACGAAGATTGAGAGTTGGCCAACATGGAAGATAGTATTAATATCTAAAGAAGCCCCAAGTAAAATAATTGCTAACTTCAAAACGCGTTTCGAAGCGAAGGTCACACCTGGCTCGATCAAATCATTTTTCGGACGGAAATAATGAATCAACATCCCCAAGAATAGGGCAATCACAGAAGCAGAAATAAATGGAATGGGCAATAGTCCTTCAATAAATCGTGCCACCACTGCAATGAGCGCTGCTAATAATAAACCTGGTAAATATAACACAATTAAACCTCCTTTAAGTCAGTCTTACTGTATCACAGCGGGGTGTCTTTTAGAAGAGCATTCGTATTGGGAATGGTTTGAATTTAAAGAATTAGGCTGAATAGGCTATAATAATAAGGAACCAGATAAAGGAGAAGATCGATGAAAAAGAAACGACGATTTATTGGACGGACTGAGCTGATCATTGAGCTATTCATTATTATCGGCTTGTTGACAGTGATCTACCTATTAGATCGCTGGAATGCGGAAGAATTATTGAAAATCTTTACGGATGGTACGTTTGTTGCTGCGGCCTTATCAGTTCCGATTACGCTGAGTGGGTATATTCGTAATAAAGAGCGCGAGGACCTTGAAGAGGATCAGCAATCACGCCGTGAAAATGAATTGAAGCAACAAGAGTTCTACAACGACACCTTAGATAAATTAGAAGAACTCTATGTTGAAACGGATGACGAGAATTATCATGATAATGAAGAATTATTTTTTAGTATCAAATTTTTAAAGTTACATAATGTATTGAGCGATGGACAGGTGATTCAAGATAATCCAAATTTGGCAAAAAAGTTCTATCATGCGATTAAGTTGACCTATATTCGTTTTATTACGTATGGGTTGGATGAGTTATTGGAAGAAGAAGTAGCCTGCGAGACTGCGACAGGGGATTGTAGTGACCGCTTAGAAGATTTATTTGATATCCATCAAACCCTAGAACGGATCGAGCGGCGTATCGAGCAAAGTGATCAAGAGTTTAAAGATTTGTTTGAGGCAGAAGAAATAGGCAAATTTATTCGCCGCCGCTTTCCAAATGTTTCGTGGAAAGAAGTGCTTGACCAGGAACGCATTAATGAAGCGGGTGCAGTTACAACGTATTTTTATAAACCAGCAATGCAAAATATTACCATTCCAGCGAAGTTGGAGGAGCATTATGTCTTCTCACCGAATATCGAGCAGTTGGATCGTTCGGTTCGAGAAGAATTAAGTATGATTGATAATATTTATCCAAGTATTGTTTTAGAGCCGGAGGAGATTCCAGTTCAAGTCGAACGTCTACCACAATCGATTGTTCAAGCAGTGGCGGAAAGAGAATCGGAGTATGACACCCGTAATGAGCTGTATCACCATGTCAAATCGTTCTATCCCGATGCTTATGATCAAGTCCGAGTCTCGGTGACGCATTCTCCAGACCACGAATTGGTGGCTTGGTTTACGCTTAGAGAAGAAGATTGGGATGCAAGTGTCGCTGAGGGAATTGATACCTACCATTTCATTATTATGGATGATGATGACTTGACAAACTCTGCAATCATTAGCTTTGAAAGTGAAGCATTCCGAACTCTGTTATTAGAGAAGCTGAATGATCCAGCAGGTTATGTAAATGATAAGTATCAGCTTCACTTTACGGTAGATAGTGACTTGAAGTTGCATGATCACTCTTTCGAAGAGCCACGTGTTGTTTTCGTGGATCGTGAAGAGCTAAATTAAAATTAGGCGTTGAATTTATGTGAAGAGCGGGTGAATTTTTTCATCGGCTCTTTTATTTTCTAGTGGGTGTGCGTATAATAGCTCCATACAGATTGAAATAGGAGTCGGATGACGAATGAAAAGAAAAGTAATTATTTTTGGATTATTAGTTTTAATGTCGATTGGTTTGGAATACGAAATGGAAAATTTGTATTTCGGAGAAGTGACCTTGTTAGAGTTAGGCGAGTATTTGAGTGGGCTCGGCTTGGTCGTGATTTATTGTATTCCACTCGGGCTATTGATGCGACGGCTCTGGCGACAAGTCGGGTTGAGCTTTGAAGCTGGGGTCATTACGATCATGGTCGGTTGCTTTGTCTCAGGCTGGTTGGCTGGTGAAGCGAACACTTATATTGAGTCGCTCTGGTACTTAGCACTTCCCAATGCAGAATGGTTGATTGACTGGAATGATGCGCTAGCCGCACCGTTTGTTGAAGAAATCTTAAAATGCGCTTGTGCCTTGTTGGTGATGTATTTGATTGGCGAGCGCCGTCTTAGCGCAGCTTTTGTGATTGGGATGGTAATTGGCTTTGGCTTCCAACTGATTGAAGATTTAAATTATGTCTTGCAAGCGGAGACCATTACTTTTGAAATGGCGGCTTACCGCGCAGCCGGGGCACTGTCATCGCACTGGATGATGACCGGCGTGACGACTGCTGGAGTCTGGGGACTGTGGTCATGGTACCGCGAGAAGGTGGAGAGTTTGTCGTTGAGTTGGCTCTGGGTTAGCGCGTTGATGCCGATGGGCTTGCACTTTATTTGGAACAGTCCATTGGGTTATCTCTGGGTTACAAGCTTAGTAAGTGCCGCAATTATCTACTTATGGGGGCGGTTGTACTTGACTTGGTTTGGAAGAACAGAGCTTTGTGTGGGTGAAGATGCTGCTGTGTTCGATGGGATTAATAGAAAGGGTGAGGATGGATGTCAACCGTACAACTAATTAAGATTCAGTCAGCAGACTTGCCTCATCTTTGGCAAATTGGCTTTTCGCAAGAAGCGCCTGCTTGGACTCGGTTCAACGCCCCGTATTTCAATGATTACAGTGCTTTTGAGAGTGCGGAGGCATTTGCCGGCTCATCAGTAGCAGAGTTTTTGCTAGCTGATTGGGTGCGTGGCATTAAAGTCGATGGCCAGCTGATCGGGATGGTCTCTTACTACTGGGAAAATGAAGCGACCCAGTGGCTCAATATCGGAATCATTATTTACGATGAGACCTACTGGTCACAAGGCATCGGTACCCGCGCCATGCAACAGTGGCTAGATATTATTTTTGACTTGTATCCAGAGCTGGAACATATTGGCTTAGTGACTTGGAGCGGTAATCCTGGCATGATGCACTCTGCGACCAAGCTGGGTATGCAACAAGAAGCGCGTATCCGTAAAGTCCGCTACTACCAAGGTGTCTATTACGATAGCCTGATGTACGGCATCTTGCGTGATGAGTGGGAAAAGTTAAAATAAAAACTCGCCTTGAAAGCTTCGCTTGAAGCTTTCAAGGCGTTTTGTATGGAGTGAGCATGAGTTGGGGTTAATCTAACTGGATAGAATAAGTTTGTGGAAGTTTGATACCAGCTTGATTAAAAGCATCGTAGATAGCATTGCGCATAATCATCTTATTTTTACCCATCTCATCATAAGCAGTGAAAAATTGAACATAAATATTAAATCCAATATTCGTTAGCTCGGCTCGCAGTGTTGGCTTGCCCCGCTCATCATGGCTATCTAACTTATTTAAGAAGTGCTCGACAGCTTCCGGGTCATAATTTTCAATCATACTTTCATATTTCTCGTAAGCAGTCTTACCAGCGATTCGTAGAGCTTGATCGCGATCTGAATCTAACGTAATTGTAATCGAGATATCCACCATCACAAACGGATCGTTGAAGTTATAATTGAAAACTGGATGCTCAAAAATAAAACGATTCGGAATGCTAATATACCGGCCAGTGTGCGTCATGGCTGTTGTAAGGTCGCCCATTTCCGACAAGTTAAATTGCAAAAAGTCTATGTCAACCAACTCACCAATGACATGGTTAATTTCAATGACCTGCCCAATTGAGAATGGCTTGCGAATCATAATATAAAAGTAAGCCACAATATCTACAATTAAATCTTTAACAGCTAAGGCAAAAAATGCGAGAACCAGTGTCACCATAATACTAAACGCACGACCTTGTGAGAAATAGATTTTCAAGATCAGTATTACGTTGATCAGAATAAGTAACGTGCGAATGACTCGAATATAACGTGCTGTACGTATCTCTTCATCCGTCCATTTGCGTACTAACCACTGGGTCAGCCGGCTCAGTAAGATGGATATTGCAATAATGATCACAACCAGCAATGTCTTCTTGAGTAGTAGCGCCGTATCTACCTCATCACTTGAAATATAGACCATAAAATCTTTCATATAAATCAAACTCCTTTTATTCCATTAAACTAATCATACTTGACTCTGTTACGAATGTGAAGTCAAGCTACGAAGCTCCATCTGCGAGTGGTTGAGATGAAGTTAATGGGGGAGGAACTTCATTTGAGTGGGGTTGAGTTGGAGTTGTTGCGTGTGGAACTCCATCTGCGGGTGGCTGAGCTGGAGTTGTTTGATCAGGAACTCCATCTGAGGCGGTTGAGCTGGAGTTGTTTAATCAGGAACTCCATCTGAGTGGTGTTGAGTTGGAGTTGTTGGGTTCGGAACTCCATCTGCGGGTGGCTGAGTTGGAGTTGTTTTGTGTGGAACTCCATCTGCGAGCAGCTGAGCTGGAGTTAGCTGTGCGGGAACTCCATCTGAGTGGTGTTGAGTTGGAGTTGTTGGGCTCGGAACTCCATCTACGGGTAGTTGAGTTGGAGTTTCACCACTATCACCATCTGAATTTTACCGACCCTTTCTGTAATAGAGTTTCAATAATTGCGAAATCGAAAATTCATCGTGACTTTGATAGTATCCTTTCTTAATTTGTTCACAGTACTTATGAGTCAAAAGATGTATCGTCGAATCGCCAACTTGTTTATTATTTAGATACAGCAAGTCCTTCTTCTGAAAAGTCTGCTCCAGAAACAAAGTCGCACACTCCGCAATCAGGCGCTTAACGGCGCTTGATTTTTCCTCTTGGCAGTTACAATTTTGACATACGAGGCATCGATTATGAATTCCGATTCGATAACTACCGCATTTTGGACAAAATATTCCCGGTGTGATTTGATTCAAATCGAAAGGATATTGCGTGTGAGGTTGGTATGGTGACACGCAACGGTATTTATTGAGCGTCGACAAAATCCGATCAGCAGTGCGCGGTTCCATCGGCTGAAGTTGATAAATATGTTTCGGAATATCAATCATCATCAGCGTGGAAATATCATTTTCGAGGTTAGCTAGTTTCATTTGACAATTGGGATGAATCAAAACGAGGTGCGGAACGACATCGATATTGATCCCCTCACGCCGCAACAGATTGGTTAGTCGCGAAGTCGCTGTTCGACATTGAGTGTAAGGGTTGTTCGCAACGACATGGTCATTATATTTAAAAGTTACCCCGTCAGATTCACATTGTGCATGATAATTCTTAATCTCATACACATTCAAACTGTTTTGCGTCAATATCATGACATCAATCTGCGTATACGTCCCGATATCAAAAGTATAATCCCAAATGAGGGATAATTTTTTCTGTGAAAATTGATCGGCTAGCTCGATAAAGCGGCGTTCGCCCTCATAGCCAGCAATCAGATTTTCGAGCTCCTTTTTGTACAGATGATGATTTCGAAAATGTAACGTAAGCAAATAGTTCAGCATTGAGAACCTCCTTTTTTATTTTTGGCTACCAATAGATACCCAAAAATTAAAGATTTTTGTACGAAAAATAAAATTTAAGAAAAATTTAAGAAATGGAGGTGGTTGAGGTGAAGTTGTTTGGGGCTGAACTGCATCTGACGAAGCTCAGCTGCACAAATCTGCGAACTTTGTTCATCTGATGAGGGTGAGTTGAACAAACCTGCGAACTTTGTTCAGTTGACGAAGCTGAACTGCACAAATCTGCGAACTTTGTTCATCTGACGAAGCAGAGCTGCACAAACCTGCGAACTTTGTTCATCTGACGAAGCAGAGCTGCACAAGCTCGCGAACTTTGTCCATCTGACAAAGCCAAGCTGAACAAATCCCCACACAAAAAAGTCGGCTGTAATCAGCCGACTGGGTACTTTCAACAAATCATTTAACGAACTTAGCGGAGTGGATTTTGCCTTGCTGAAGCTCAATCATAATAGCGGGTTTGACGGGGTTATGGTTGGCATCGATGGCGAAGGTGCCCGTTACACCACTGAAATCAGTGGTTGCTGCCAGCGCTTCGGTAATTTTGGATGGGTCATCGGACCCGGCGCGTTCAATCGCGTCAAAAATCAAGCGGGCCGCATCGTAGCCCAACGCTTGCCACGTTCCGGCCGGCTTGTCGAAGCGGATTTGATAGTCAGACAGGAAGGACTGAATGGCTGGGTCGTCACTTTCAGGCGAGAAGTGATCGGTATAGTAAATATCGTTAGCGGCAGCGGGTCCTGTAAGCTCTAACAATACTGGGCTCGAATATCCGTCTGTGCCGACGATAGGCTGAGTAATGCCTAGCTCGCGTGCTTGCTTAATAAAGAGTCCAGCCTCGTTGTAATAAGCAGGTAAGTAGATCACGTCGTAATCAATTCCAAAGAGTGATGTCAAAATGGCAGAGTAGTCTGTGTCACCACTTTGGAAAGCAGTGTCGAACACAATCTCGCCATCAAGCTGCTGGAACTCCTCACTAAAAGCATCGACCAAGCCTTGGGAATAATCAGCAGCTTGATCGGTTAAGACAACGGCTCTTTTTGCACCTAACTCATTTGCTACAAAGCGAGCGCCAATCTGGCCTTGATAAGAATTGCTGAAGCACACTCGGAAGAAGTACTTCAAGACGTTACCATTCTTATCGAAAGGCATTGCATCATCGGTGGCGGATGGTGAGACACTTGGAATTCCGGCTTGCTCCAAGATCGGTAGTTGCGCCTGAGTCGTCCCGGTTAAAGCTGGACCGACCACGCCGACCACCCCTTGGCTAACCAACCGCTGAGCGACGGAGGCAGATTCGGTAATATCGGACTTGTTATCATAAGAGATGATTTTGATCGGGCGTCCGCCTAATAATCCACCGGCATGATTCACTTGTGCGACGGCCAGTTCTAATCCTTCTAACATTTGCTGACCGTAGGAAGCGGCAGAGCCAGAGAGCTCATAATTAGCACCAATTTTAATCGGTTCGCCAGTTTCCTCACTCGCTGCACCATTAACATTTAAAGAAAAAAGGTTGCTTAATAAAGCGAAAATGACCCCAATCTTAATGAATCTATGTGTCTGTTTTTTTCGCATAATGCATCCTCCTCTATTAATTTATTGATTGAATTTAATACTTTGAATTATAGCACGCTAATTAGAAAAAACAACCAATCTCTCATAATTCGAATGAAAAATTAAAATAAAATTAAAAAATGCTTGCCAAAGACTTATGGTTTTGTTATACTAAATCCATCGAATACAGGAGAGGAATTAAAATGAATCAACAGCATCGCCTTAACTCAGCAATTATTATCAGCATTATCATTAGATAGTGTTTGTGTCTACTTTATAGATACAAACACGTTCAAGCAATTTGTTTGTATCTATGAGGTGCTGTTATTCATGACGCCCGCATAGATTTAATCTAAGCGAGGCGATACTCATTCCGATGGGCCCAACAGGATAGATATCGAAAGACCTGGCTTAGATTTATATCTACGCTAGGTCTTTTGTTTTCGAATTGTAAGTCCAAAAAATGAAACGGAGATGATGAAAATGAATTTGAAATTCGTAAAAAAAGTGATGACAACTGGCTTAGTTTTAGCACAATTAGTAACGGGACTTTCGGTCCAAGCTGAAGAGACGATTAAAGTCGGTGGAAACTTCGAACTTTCCGGCGCAGCGGCTTCCTACGGAACCCCGATGTCGAAAGGCGTACGACTAGCGATTAAACAAGCCAATGAATCAGGTGGCGTTCTAGGGAAACAACTCGAGTATATTGAGTATGACAACCGTTCTGACCTAACGGAGACAGTCTCAGTGGCGAAACGCCTAGTTGGGGAAGGGGTAGTGGGTGTTGTGGGTCCAGCACCTTCAGGAGATGTGTTAGCCCAGATGCCGGTAATGGAAGAAGCGCAAGTGCCAAGTGTGGCACCAGCAGCCACCTTAGATGGGATGACCTACAATGACCGCGGTGAATTGTATAAATACTTCTTCCGTGTTGCTTTCGAAGATTCTTATCAAGGTAGTGTGGCAGGTCTATACGCAGTCAATCAGTTGCAAGCGAAGCGTGCCGCGTTAGTGAGTGACCAAGCGGTCGATAGCTCACTTGGTTTGGCTGATGCTTTCAAAGAAAGTTTCACCGGAGCGGGTGGCGAAGTCGTTTATACCGACAGTATCCAGTCAGGTGATACCGACTTTACAGCGACGATTTCAAGTTTATTAAGCCAAGATTTCGATGTGTTGTATTTACCACTTTATTACAACGAAGCAGGCTTATTCATTAAACAAGCGCGCGAATTAGGATTAACGCAACCGATTATTGGTGGAGACGGCCTCCATAGTCCAACGTTAATTGACTTAGCGAGTCCGCAATATGCAACCGACGTTTACTTTACAAGTCATTTCTCAACGACATCGGATGTTGAAGCAGTTCAAACATTTGTCAAAGACTACCAAGAAGAGTACGGTGAGGAACCTGATACGTTCTCAGCCACAGCTTACGATGCGGCACGCTTATTACTTGATGCGATTGAAAGAGCGGGCGAAGCAGAACCAACATCAATCCAAGCAGCACTTGAAGCGATGCAAGATTTTGAAGGGGTAACGGGTGTTTTCTCTGTTGATGAGCATCATAATCCAGTCAAAGCGGCTTTAATGATTAAATTAGAAAATGGAACCATCGCAAGTACTGAGTATGTTGAAGCGGAGTAATGCTTCACATCGGGTCAAACGACCTGAAATCAAATAAATTAAAATAGAAGGGACATAGAGTCATGCAATTATTGATGCAACAAATGGTGAATGGCATTGCTTTAGGCAGTATTTATGCGATGATCGCACTTGGCTATACGATGGTATACGGGACGATTCGCTTAATTAACTTTGCACACGGTGATGTCTATATGTTAGGCGCATTTTTAGGCTATTATTTAGTCACGGTTCTCGGCGTGAACTGGATGCTTGCGCTATTAATTACAATGGGGGTGATCGCTGTTGTGGGGGTCTTGATTGAGCGAATTGCCTACAAACCTCTGCGCCATTTCACCCGCGTTGCGGCTTTAATTACAGCGATTGGCGTCTCTTACTTAATTCAAAATTTAATGATTTATTTTGTTGGTCCTGAGATGCGTGCATTTCCAGCGCCGATCGAAGTAAAAATGTTTAAAGTCTTTGGGTTAATCGTCAATTCAAAGCAACTACTTGTCTTAGCGGTTACGATTACGGTGATGATTGCCTTACAAATTATCGTTCAACATACGCGCATGGGTAAAGCGATGCGAGCGGTGGCGGTCGATCAAGATGCAGCTCAGCTCATGGGAATTAATGTCGATCAAGTAATCTCTTTTACCTTTGCTTTAGGATCAGCGCTTGCAGGGTTGGCGGGAATCTTAGTCGGAATCTACTACAACTCGATTCAAGCAACAATGGGAACCGCTCCCGGACTGAAAGCCTTTATCGCTGCCGTTGTCGGCGGTATTGGCAGCATTCCTGGCGCCATGATCGGGGGCTACTTGATTGGTATTCTGGAAACGTTAGTCACCTATATGGGCGGCGCGATGTATAAAGATGCGGTCGTCTATGGTTTGTTAATTATTATTTTATTCGTCTTACCTTCCGGTCTGTTAGGTAAGTCTGTACGCGAGAAAGTTTAGAAAGGAGTCGACACATGCAACGATTACATCGAAAAAACTTATATTGGATGGCGTTGATTGCTTTAATCTACGGCGCATTAACCGCTCTGATCCATTGGAATATTATCACTCCTTTCTACCAAAATACTTTAATGACCATTATGTTTAATATGATTTATGCACTAGGACTGAATTTAGTACTGGGCGTTGCGGGACAATTTACCTTAGGCCATGCCGGTTTTATTGCGCTGGGTGCCTACTCAACGGCTGTGATGAGCCGGATGGTTGATAACCCGTATCTTGCCTTAGTCCTTGGTATGTTGATAGGTGTGTTATTAGCAGTGGTAGTTGCCCTCGTTGTTGGGATTCCAACGTTACGACTTAAAGGAGACTACTTAGCGATTGCAACGTTAGGGGTTGGAGAAATTATTCGCGTTTGTATTAACAATTGGCGTAGCGTTACGAACGGTCCAGCAGGAATTGCTGGAATTACCAATGTTACGAGTTGGCAGTTGACCTATGTACTACTCGTTTTGACGACCATTCTAATCTTAAACTATGCTTATTCAAGTATCGGACGAGCAACTCGAGCGATTGCGCAAGATGATATTGCAGCAGAAGCGATGGGTATTCGCTTGACGCGTTACAAAGTCGCGGCGTTTGTCTTAGCAGCTGCGACCGCAGCCGTTGGCGGTGCGCTCCAAGCTACCTATATCGGGGTGGTGACACCGAATGACTTTACCTTTAACCGTTCGATTGACATTTTAATTATTGTCGTCTTTGGTGGTATCGGAAGCTTTACTGGCACCATTATTGCCGCGATTGTCTTGGGTATTTTAAATCTGGTGTTGCAAGATTATGGCCAACTGCGGATGGTTATTTATGGTGTGGCATTGATTGTTATTATGATTTTCCGACCGGGTGGATTGCTCGGAACGCATGAATGGCGATTAGCATCTTGGATTGAACGTTGGGTTAAACCAACTGATTCGTCCGAAGCAACGAAGGAGGTAGCTTAATGGAACCTTTATTAGAAGTCCAAGGTTTAACCAAGCACTTTGGCGGGCTGACCGCGGTAGCGAATATATCCATGCAAATCGGTTCGGGTGAAATTATCGGCTTGATTGGACCCAATGGGGCTGGCAAGACGACCTTCTTCAATTTGTTAAGTGGCGTCTATGTGCCTTCTAGTGGTACGATTCAATTGGCCCATCAAGGGGAGATGAAGACCCTCAATGGGCTATCACCCGATACGATTAACGGATACGGTCTAGGGCGTACTTTCCAAAATATTCGACTCTTTAAAGACATGACCGTCTTAGAAAATGTCTTAGTCGCGATGCACCGTCACCAAGGGCCTAACGGTTGGCATGCGCTCCTACGAACACGTACGCACTATCATAGTGAAGCCGCATTAAAAGCTGAAGCGATGGAATTATTAACGATTTTCAAACTCGATCATTTAGCGCAAGATCTGGCTAAAAACTTAGCTTATGGTGAGCAACGTAAGTTAGAGATGGTTCGCGCTTTAGCGACCCAGCCGAAAATTTTATTTTTAGATGAGCCGGCTGCGGGGATGAACCCGAATGAAACGGAAGAACTTAAGCAGTTAATCCAACAAGTTCGCCAAGATTATCAATTAACGGTCATCGTCATCGAGCATGATATGTCGTTTGTGATGGAATTATGCGAACGCATCTATGTATTGGAATATGGTCGATTGATTGCGACGGGCACACCCGCAGAGATCCAACAAGATCCAGCGGTGATTAAAGCGTATCTAGGAGGGGAGTTGTAATCATGTTAGAAGTGAAAGATTTAACCGTCCATTATGGCATGATTCAAGCTGTAAGAGATGTATCATTTACGGTCAATGAAGGGGAGATAGTGACCTTAATCGGAGCGAATGGTGCCGGGAAAACGACCATCCTACGAGCTTTATCCGGACTGGAACGCACAAAAAGCGGTGAGATAAGCTACTTAGGTCGTTCTTTAGATCGTCTATCACCCCAGCAACGAGTGAAGGATGGGATTTCTCATGTGCCGGAAGGTCGGCATGTCTTCAAAGGACTCTCTGTTAAGGAAAATCTAGAACTCGGAGCCTTCCTTCGCAAAGATCGTGAAGCAGTTGAAGAAGATTTGGAACAAATCTATCAACGATTTCCCGTCTTAAAAGAACGTTTGAAGCAAGATGCCGCAACATTATCAGGTGGCGAGCAACAGATGTTGGCGATGGGGAGGGCTTTAATGAGTCGGCCGAAGTTACTGTTACTGGATGAGCCTTCTATGGGGTTAGCACCGATCTTTATTCAAGAAATTTTTAATATTATTCAACAAATTCAATCGACCGGCACGACCGTGCTTTTAATTGAACAAAATGCTAAAATGGCTTTAGAGATTGCGAATCGTGGCTATGTGCTCGAGACCGGTCGGATTGTCACTAGCGGAACAGGACAGAGCCTACTTAATAGTCCTGAAGTTCAAAAAGCATATTTAGGAGGATAAGCGTATGTATGTAAAAGACTATATGTCTACAAACTTAATTACAATAGAACCGACGACGTCACTACTACAGTGTCAAGATTTATTAAAACAGCACCGAATCAATCGTTTGCCAGTTGTACAAAATAATCGTCTCGTCGGTTTGGTAACGCATGATCTATTAATCGAGAGTTTACCCTCGAATGCGTCTAGCTTAGACCGACATGAGGTGAATTACTTGTTGGATAAAGCGACCGCCAAAGATATTATGCTAACACAAGTGCCAACAGTCCCGCCTCTTTGCCTCCTAAACGAAGCCGCTCAACAAATGACCGATAAAAATATCGGTGCACTCGTCGTCACCGAAGTCAACGAGCTCGTCGGGATTATTACCGATAAGGATATCTTCCGAGCCTTTGTCGATATTTCTGGCGCACAAACGCCTGGAAAGAGTCTCGTGCTTGAAGTAGTAGAAGATCGGATTGGCATTGTTGAAGAAGTGGGTGAGGCGTTACACAGCTGCCAAATTAATTTAACGCATATGATGGTCTATCATTTAAATGACTTAATCCGGGTTGTATTACACGTTGATGCGACCGATGTGGCGGCACTTGTTGAAGCTTTAGAAGCACGTCACTTTACGGTTCATTCCGTTATTTAATCGAAGTAGCCTAAAGACTTTTAGCTGAGCTAAAGGTCTTTTTAATGGGACTTCAACCGATCGAACCGAATTTTGAATTTAGCTGCTTGCTCTAGATTAACAATCAAAATAATATGATTCATTCTATTAAAAAAAGAGCCAACACCCATTGAGGTGAGGCTCTTTTTGAATGTAATCATTTGAAGCGAGGTTTAATCGTCATTTACCGGTGCGGTCCAACCCCAGACATTATTAACTGGAACCGAGAACATGAGTCCGACGCCGGGTTTACTCATATCACCTAAGTGTCGGTTGACCACTTCAACCGCAGCGTCTAGGACACGATCGTCTTTAATGACTGTGAAAATAACTTTGTTGTACGGACGGTTATTATCGTGCATCACCCGCATCAAGCCGCCGAAGATTGGCACATCGCCCATCGTTAAGGCAGCACCCATCCCCTGCGAATCAATAATTGTTGCGCCATGCACGCCTACTTCGACAAAATCTTCCAAGATTGAATTCAATGCTTCAGTCTCATTTAAAATTAAAAATAATGCATTCATCTTGTGATGCGCCTCCTTTATAATTTATCCATGCCGTTAATTTCACCGGCTTGCGTAATCGAAATTTTAGATAAAATCGGTCCTAACACTTCAAAGATCAGTACGGAGAATAAGGTTAAGGTCGTAATCTCTGCACTAAATTGCGGTAACTCGCGTGCGACAATCATGGTCATCCCAATCGCAACGCCCCCTTGAGGAAGTAATGCTAAACCAAGCCATTTGACAATGGTGTCTTTGGCGTGAACCATTTTGGCCCCAAGCGTTGCCCCAATAATTTTACCACTGGCACGAGAAAGGGCGTAAATTACACCGAGCCAACCGATTGTTGATAAGATGGAAAGGTTGAGGCTAGCTCCAGCAAAGGTGAAGAACATCAAGTTAGTTGGTGGGGCAAAATCATTGATAATATTGACCACTCGTTTGGAATTGCGATGGAAGTTTACCAAAGTCGCTCCAATCATCATATTGCATAGTAACGCTGATAGTCCTAAGCGTTGCGTTAAGCCGATGGCACCTAGAATTGTTAAGAGAATAAAGCATAACATGGTCTCTTTGCTCGTAATTTTTTTAACAAAATAAGTGAAAACCAGTCCGATAGCGGCTCCTAACAGCAGTGAAAAGACAATTTCAGATAATGGATCGAGCAACATTTGCGCGAAGTTAACTTCTTCGCTACCTAGCGATAATTTGGCTAAGCTCATCGAAATACCGAACGCCATAATACCGAACGCATCATCGAGCGCAGCCACTTGCAAAATCGTCCGAGTCAGCGGTCCGTCTGCCCGATATTGGCGGATGACCATCACTGTTCCCGCCGGCGCAGTGGATGCGGACATCGACGCAATAATCATTGAGAACGCGAACGACCGTCCCAGTGCGAAGTACATTACACAAAATACTACCGTCAGTACACCAATTACTTCCATTAATGTAATGACGAAAATATTCTTTCCAAGTTTCTTCAATTCTGGAAGATAGAATTCGCCTCCGATTGCAAAAGCAATCATCCCTAGCGTCATCTCATTGACAAAATTAATAATCGGTAAATGCGCCTCGCCCACTACATGAAGCAGTGACTTTCCCAAAAGGACCCCGGCAATCAAATACCCCGTGACATTGGGCAGGTTCACCTTACGTGCAGCTGCAGCACCCAGCACCCCGAACAATATCACTAACGACAACTCTAAATAAATATTCAATAAATCAGATCCCTCCATTAAATTGTGGCTTCTCCTATTATACTCCTCTTTTTCAGCAGATGCGAATCGAACTCGACATTTTTCAGAAAAATGTGATGGGGTAAGGGTTGGAATGAGGTTGCTTGGGGTGGTGTTGGGTAGTATTGGCTAGAGTGGGATTGGTTGGGTTTGTGTTGATTTGGGAGGGATGGATTGTGGGTATGGGTGGCATTTTGTTTAGCTTGTGGAGTTGAGCTGAAGATTGGTGGTGGGACTGTTCATCTCGCGGAGTTGAGCTGAACATTTGCGGTGACTTTGTTCATCTTGTTGGGTTGAGCTGGAGTTGTTTGACTGGTAACTCCATCTCGGGTCGGTTGAGCTGGAGTTGTTTGACTGGGAACTCCATCTCGGGTCGGTTGAGCTGGAGTTGTTTGACTGGGAACTCCATCTGAGGGTTGCTGAGTTGGAGTTGTTTGACTGGGAACTCCATCTGAGTGGAGTTGAGCTGGAGTTGTTGCATGTAGAACTCCAGCTGCGGGTAGTTGAGTTGGAGTTGTTGGGCGCAGAACTCCATCTCGGGTCTGTTGAGTCGGAGTTGTTGTGTGAGCAACTCCATCTCGGGTCGGTTGAGTCGAAGTTGTTGTGTGCGTAACTCCATCTGAGGGTAGCTGAGTTGGAGTTGTTTGACTGGGAACTCCATCTCGGGTCGGTTGAGTCGGAGTTGTTGGGTGCAGAACGCCATCTGAGGGAGGTTGAGCTGGAGTTGTTTGACTGGGAACTCCATCTCGGGTTGGTTGAGTTGGAGTTGTTGGCCGCCGAACTCCGTCTCATGGCATTGAGCAGGAGTTGCTTGCTCCATAACTACGCCTACGGGTGCCAAGCTGGGGTTATCGTTACCATAACGTCACTTTCGTCGCCTGCACACGCATCCCAACCACAAAAAAAGCCGCACCACGAGTGCCACCCTCTTTTCCGTCTAGTCCGGGAATGAGGGGCACCGCAATGCAGCACTAAACTCATTTAACTTTATTCAGTATAATCGGGGTTGGTCCAGCCCCAGACATTGTCGACCGGTACGGAGAACATCAGTCCGACGCCCGGCTTGCTGAGGTCGCCAAGCTGGGTGTCGACCACGCCCACGGCCGCTTCCAGCACAGCCTCGTCTTCAATTACCGTGAAAATCACTTTGTTGTAAGGACGGTTGTTATCATGCATCACGCGCATCAGACCGCCGAAAATCGGTACGTCGCCCATGGTGAGAGCGGCGCCCATCCCTTGCGAGTCGATGATTGTCGCGCCGCGCACACCCACTTTGACAAAATCTTCCAAAATGGCATTCAGTTCTTCAGTTTCATTTAAAATTACAAATAGAGCTTTCATAAGTGTTAGCTTTTCACTCCTTTATATTTGTTCATGCCGTTAACTTCACCGGCTTGCGTAATTGAAATCTTTGCTAAAATCGGTCCCATCACTTCGAAAATTAATACCGAGAACAGGATGACCGTAATAATTTCAGCACTAAATTGCGGCAATTCGCGCGCAACAATCATTGTCAAACCAATGGAAATTCCACCTTGTGGCAAGAGTGCCAGTCCGAGCCATTTGACAATCGCTTCGGGAGCTTTGACCATTTTGGCCCCAACCGTTGCGCCTAAAATTTTGCCGCCGGCACGTGAGAAGACGTAGCACAACCCTAATACTCCGATGGAGGAAAGGACGGACAAGTTCAGACTCGCTCCAGCAAAGGTGAAGAACAACAAGTTGATTGGTGGGGCGAAATCATTGATCACATCGACCACGCGTTTCGAGCTCGAGTGGAAGTTCACCAAGACCGCACCAATCATCATATTGCACAGTAACGCCGATAAGCCTAAACGATTAGCCAACCCAATCGAACCCATAATTGTCAGTAAAGTCATGCATAGAACGGTCTCTTTGTGCTTCACACGTTTAACCCAATAGGTGAAAATAAAGCCGAGCACCAAACCAAAGGCGAGCGACTCGATAATTTCTAAGAGTGGGTCGAGAAACATCCATAGCAGATTCACATGCTCAGAGCCGACTGATAATTTAGCTAAACTCATTGCAATGCCAAAGGCCATAATGCCAAATGCATCGTCTAACGCAGCAACTTGTAAAATCGTCCGAGTGAGTGGCCCGTCCGCACGGTACTGACGGATCACCATCACCGTTCCAGCAGGTGCTGTCGCTGCGGACATTGAGGCAATAATAATTGAGAAGACAAAGGATTGGTCAAGTAGGAAATACATCACACTAAAGACAACCGCTAAGACCCCAATCACTTCCATCAGCGTAATAATAAAGATATTTTTCCCTAACTTTTTCAGTTCCGGCAAGTAAAATTCGCCCCCGATAGCCAGCGCGATAATTCCAAGCGCCATTTCGTTGACGAAGTTGATCACCGGCGTATGTGTCTCATTGACAACATGAAATAACGACGGACCTAACAAGATCCCAGCCAGTAAGTAGCCCGTCACGTTCGGTAAGTTCAATTTACGGGCGATAGCCGCCCCGAAAATACCGAACAACACAACTAATGCTAATTCAAGATAGATATTCAATAAATCAAATCCCCTCCATAAGTAATTCCCAACACTTGTCGAACAGGCGATAACTGTCGTCCAAACTTCACGTCCCGGACCATTTTACATAAAAATCACCCGCCAAAAATGACGGATGATTAATGACTCAGTAATTTAGTCTACTCAATTACAACTCAACTTCGACTTCGTATTCGCGAACTTTTTTCTTAAATAAATACTCGCCGCCGCGAATCGACGCTAAGCACTCCACGCGGTTACGTTGTGCTTCAAAAATGGACGGTGCATCGAGTACGATAAAGTTAGCAGGCTTGCCTTCATCGAGACCGTATTCGTCTTCGATCTTCATTAATTTAGCACCGTTATACGTAACGAGGTCAAAGTTGCGGGCAAAATCCTCCTCGCGCATTAATTGGCTAGAGTGAATGCCATTGTCCAAAATATTCATCATATTTCCGTTACCGGCTGGATACCATAAATCAACAATCGAATCTTGTCCAAAAGCAACGTTAATATCGTTATCGACAAATTCCTTCACACGCGTTAATCCACGACGTTTTGGATAAGTATCTTGACGCGCTTGGAGGAAGAGATTCTCCGTTGGACAAGATACGAAGTTCAATCCTGATTGACGGAATAGACCGATCATACGGAACGCATAGGCATCGTTAGCCGAACCGAACGAGCAAGTATGTGAAGCTGTTGTAAGGTCACCACGACCGACGCGCATGGCTTCCGCGTTCAATTGCTCCACGAAACGCGCTTGGGTATCATCCGTCTCATCACAGTGAACATCGATTAGCTTATCGAATTTCACCGCAAGACGTACAATTTCTTTGACTGCTTTCTCGCCATCTTCACGGCACCACTCGTTATGCGGGATACCGCCAACACAGTCTGCTCCTAGTTGTAAAGCCTCTTCAACTAAATCACGACCGGTTTTACCTTCTTCACAGAAAGAGTACATTCCATTTTGTGGGAAGGCTACGACTTGAATGGTTACTTTGTCTTTTAACTCGTCACGCACTTCAAGCGCTGCACGAATCCCTGTTAGCGCTGGATCAGTACAGTCAGTTTGGGCCCGAATGTATTGAGTTCCGTAACCGACAACATCACGAATGGCAGCGTACATACGCTCTTTCATCTCTTCTTTGGTCGTACCTTTCTTGAAGTCGTTCCAAATATCGATCGCTTCAAACAGCGTTCCGGTTTCGTTTTTCGCTTTATCGGTTTGACCGGTCATATAGTAGTCTAAGTGTAAGTGCGAATCGACATACGGCGGAATCACCACACGGCCACCGAGATCGATGACTTCATCTGCATCGCCTAAGTTTGTTCCGATGGCTTTAATCTTCCCATCTTCGACTAGAATTTCACTCGCTCCGTCGTGCTTATAAATGACGGCATTCATAAATTTTTTCATTCAATCTTCCCCCTAGCTAATTTCTGTTAAATCACCATCTCGGCGATTCATAATATAAATTGACAAGATAATTAAGAAAATACCTGCAACACCCACGATATTGATAGCTTCACTGAATAATATCACGCCCATTAAAGTAGCCACAATCACTTCGACCGAGCCAACGACGGGCGCTTTTGACGCATCAATATCCATCGATAACCCATTTAGAAAAAGTAGGTTGGCGAACGCTCCCGTGACGAATGCTTTCATCACTGCCCAAAATAAAAATGATGACTGGGTGAATAATGCACGATTTGCCGCTGTCCATGGCTGTGCAGTAAAACTTTGAATTAATGCGGAGAAAAATAACGTGTAAAATGCCATCGTTAACGCATTATCCGCACCTCCGGCAATTTTCGCCATCACAGTATTGGAAGCATATAAGAAAGCAGCGGTTAGACCGAGTGCAATACCGATCGGTTGGAGATTTAAGTTGTTGAAATCCCCCAAAGTGACCATTAAGACGACCCCGATAATATTTAACGCCAGCGCAACATAATGTCTCGTGTGCAAATATTCTTTAAAAATAAAGCGTGACATCACTGCAACGAAGACAGGTGCTGTATACAAGAGCACCGCCCCGGTTGACATCCCAACCGTCGCAATCGTATTGTCGTACGCCATTTTAAAGCAACCTTTAGTTATCATCCCCATGATAACGGAATAAATGAGTCCTCGCTTAGAAATGCGAAAGCCTGCTGTCCCTTGCGAAAATAGAATTGCGAGTCCTAGCATCGGTACCGCAAAGAAGTGCTCTACAAATCCGGTCATAAAGGACGAGGCACCGAGGTTCGTCAAGTGGGTCACATAGACGCCACCCGTCCCCCAACTGGCCGCCGCGAGAAACACACACAAGTAACCCAAAAAGTGACGTTGTTGAAGATTTTTGCTCAATTCATACCTCCTTTCAAATAATAGTTTATTTCGATTCTATTATAGCAGACAAAAGTCTGAATATCAAAAAAACTCTGAAGAAATAGGACGGGTTCTCAGAAATTTCGTATAGAATACGAGAATGTATCGATGGTTCTCGTACATTTTGGGAAAGGTTGCGAGAATGAAGTGAGTTATCTCGTATCTTTGTGCTAAAGTTGCGAGAACACGCATCACTATCTCGTAAAGTCTCGTCTCCAACATAACTTCCTGGCAAATATGCTATAATACTAGACGACATTAATGATTGTGAAAGGGGAAGACGATGGACAAATTAGCTTTATTAGAATGGTTGGATCAAGAGGGGATTAGCTACGAGCTTGTGGAGCACCCGGTGGTGGAGACGATGGAAGCACTCAACCAAGTGGAACAACGTTACCCGGGGTATCAAGCGAAGAATTTATTTGTTCGAGATGATAAGAAGCAGCGTTACCTTTTGATTACTGTGATGGAAGACCAGACGGTTGATATGAAGAAGTTGCGTCGTGAACTCGAGACACGCCGACTTAGTTTTGCTTCAGCGGACGACCTCGCCCAGATACTGAAGTTAACGCCAGGCTCAGTGACGCCTTTTGGCCTGTTGAATGATCAGGAGCATCGCGTTGAATTTGTGCTCGACCAAGATTATCTGGCTGGGGAGCAGGTGCTTGGAATCCATCCAAACCACAATGATGCAACGGTCTGGATTAATACGAATGACTTGCTAACCTTGCTAGACCAACATGGGACCACCATCCATGTGTTAGATTTCGACGCAGTGAATTCGGCAGAATAATCACCTTACAAAATCTGAGTGAACCTGCCCGAATCGTCAAAAAAACAGCCCAGTTCAAACCCAGGCTGCTGAATAAAATTATTTTGCTTCAATCATCTTCGCAAACTGTTGCCACGGTGCTGCATTGATCGGGGGTTGCGAGGTGACTGAGATTGCTTCTTTAGTAGTAGGGTGAATGAGTGAGAGGCGTTGCGCCCAGAGCGCAATTTGCTGGCCGACTTGATTGACATCCGCGCCATATTTTTGGTCTCCGTAAAGCGGATGGCCTTGATGCGCCAGTTGAACCCGAATTTGGTGACTACGGCCGGTCGCTAACTCAACTTGTAAGAGCGCATAATCCGCATTTTGTTGCAATACATGATAAGATAACTTGGCCAATTTAGCTTGAGAATGGTTTGATGGGACAACATAAGACTGGTTTTTCGCGCGGTCTTTGTATAAATAGTCCGTTAAAGTCGCATTGGTAGACGTCACTTGTCCGTGAACCACCGCTAAATATTGGCGTTTAATTTGATGGCGGCGCAACTGGTCAGCCAAACGGCTGGCAGCTTTAGACGTTCGGGCAAAGACAATTGCTCCCCCAACCGGCCGGTCCAAGCGATGGACTAGACCTAAGTAGACATTACCTGGTTTTTGATATTTTTCTTTAATATAATTTTTAGCAGCCGTCAATAAGTCCAAGTCGCCCGAGCTGTCCGATTGGACGGGCATATTGACCGGCTTTTCAACAATTAGTAGATGATTATCTTCATAAAGTACATGCATAAGCTCACTCCTTGGGTCAATTATAGCATAGCAAATCGAGATAATCTCACAGAGGATGAAGGTGAGGTAGACAAGATGGAACAATATCCAACAGAACAACTAGAAGTAACGATTGACCATATTAATTATAAAGGCCAAGGCTATGCGCGCTATATCCATGCACCAGACCGTGGGAGTCAAGGGCGGCACCTACATTTGAACATTCCATTTACCGTGCCGGGCGATGTCGTTCAAGTGACGGTCGATAATGCGAAAGGGCGCCACAAAGCCACCGTCCACTATGACAAAATTATTCACCCGAGCCCGATGCGTGACACGACCATTCCAATGGATGAAGCGATTTGTGCGGGCACACCACTCGTTTTTATGAAATACGCTGATCAACTCGAATATAAATTAAACATGGTCCAAAATGCACTCGCTGAAAATGACTTTGATCCTGCTTTAGTGAAGCCAGTCCTCGGCATGGACAACCCGAATCGTTACCGCAATAAAATGGAATTAACCTTCGGCTCGGAAGGCGAACTTGGTATGCACCAACAAGGCAATTACCGCCGAGTAATCGATATGAAAGATTCGTATATTGCGACCGAAGCAATGGTTGAAATTAAGCATATTGTTAGCCAGTGGCGCCGTGATTTTAACTTACCTGGATATGTAAAGGATACCCATACCGGATTGTTGAGAAATCTATTGATGCGCCAGTCCTTTAGTACCGGTGAAATGATGGTTGTATTGTACGCTACGGAAGGTCCTGCCGCCTACGCTGAAGCTGCGGACGAATTAACCCGTCGCTTGCTTGCAGCCCAACCTCAAATCCAGAGCCTGCAATGGATTGTCCACCAAGATATTGCCGACCGGATTCAGTCCGATGAAGTCCATATTTTGCACGGACGTGACTTTATTTATGATGAGTTGTCCGGCTTTAAATACCGAATTTGGCCCAATACATTTTTCCAAGCCAATCCGGTCCAAGCAGAACAAATGGTAAAAATTGCGCTTGAGATGGCACAAGTAGATTCAAATTTGCGGGTTCTCGACTTGTATTGTGGCGTCGGCACCTTCAGCTTGCCACTCGCTCGAGCGGCTAAAGACCTCTGCGGTATCGAGATTGTGGATACGTCGATCCAATCGGCTCGCCGCAATGCGCAAGACAACGGGCTCACCAATACGCACTTTATCACAAGTGACGCACGCAGTGCGCTGAAGACACTGAAGGACACATGGGGCCAACCGGATCTATTGCTGTTGAACCCACCAAGAAGTGGCGCCGGCGGTAAAGTGATGCGCAGCATCGGACGTTTCGGTACCGAAAAAATCGTCTACGTCTCCTGCAATCCGAACACGTTGGCAGAAGACATGCGCTGGCTACGCGACTTCGGCTACGAACTCCAAGTCGTCCAGCCCGTAGACCAATTCCCACATACGCATCATACGGAGTGTGTGGTGTTGCTACAAAGAGAAATTATGTAGAAATTCTGAGATTGAAGCTCTTTCACGACTATTTTGTCTTCCAAGAAGATGACCAAAATAACAAGCGAAAAGTGCTAAAAAAGCATTTCAATGTTTCGGTGGTGGTTGACCTAGTTAGTGGAGATACAAGAAAATAGATTATAGTAGATGAGAATCAGCAGGATTAAAAAACTTGCTGATTTTTGTATTTATGCTTTCAGACTTGTCCAAATGACAACCTAACTATTTAGAGTATAGTTAGATTGATAGAGTTATATTGATATTATGGATAGGCTACAATAAACTAGACAGAAAAGATAAGGTGTGTAAACTATAAGAAAACACACTGGAGGAATCATTTTATGTCGCAAAGAAGAGAACGCAGAACCTATACGCAAGAATTTAAACAACAAATGGTCGATTTACTAAACTCTGGAAAACCAAGGGCCGACATCATCAGAGAATATGAACTAACACCATCGTCTTTTGACAAATGGGTCCGTCAGGCAAAAAAGACAGGTTCATTCAAAGAAGCCGATAATCTGACCCCAACGGAAAAAGAGCTTATAGCCTTACGCAAACAAAACCAACAACTTGAGATGGAGAATGATATTTTAAAGCAAGCAGCGCTGATATTCGGACGAAAAGACAAGTGTTTGATGCAAACAAGCATACATATTCCATATCAGCGATGTGTAAATTATTAAATATTTCCCGTCAAACCTATTACTACAAAACAAAGGAAAAGCCGAGTGAAGCTGCGCTTGAAGCCGCCGTAACAGAAGAATTCAATCGCAGCCGCAAGAACTATGGTACGCGGAAAATCAAAGCTGCTCTGGCAAAACGTGATATCCTAGTTAGCCGTCGCAAAATCAGTCAGATCATGAACAGAAGAGGCTTGAAATCAAATTATACAAAGGCAAATTATCGAAAGCATACATCGAATGTAAATCACTCCGATATTGAAAATCCCTTGGATCGTGCCTTCACTGAACGTGAACCTTTGGAAGCAATCATCACGGATCTGACCAATGTCAGAGTTGGCACAACGTGGTGTTATGTGTGTTTCATTATTGATTTATTCAATCGTGAGATCATTGGTCATACCTGTTGTCCGAACAAAGATGCACCGTTGGTCAAAAGTGCTTTCCAAACTATCTCCCATCCTTTGACTGAAGTAAAAATCTTCCATACAGATCGTGGTAAAGAATTTGATAATAAACTGATTGATACGATCTTAGAGACATTTTACATCGAACGATCACTGAGCAAGAAAGGCTGTCCTTATGACAATGTACCGGCAGAAAACTTCTTTGGCATCATGAAGCAAGAAATGTATTACGGGAATGTGTATCATAGTTATGAAGCGTTAGAACAAGCAATCCACAACTATATAAGATACTACAATGAAGATCGAATTAAGGAAAAGCTTGGGTACCTGAGTCCTGTGGAATATAAGAAGCATTATGCTTCCTTAAGCGCCTAAGTGTCTCACAGCCATCGAAGCGAATCAAGAGCCGCTTCGCTCTTCCTCTTGACACGCTTCAATGTCTGATGAGGATGGTGGCTTAAGGTCGGAAGCAACAAATTAAGCACAATGAAAAAGAGCTACCCAACAGGAGTAACTCTTCATAAAAAATTTAGTCTAACTTTTTGGGGTCACTATAAGGTTCATGAAGATAATAACTTTTTTAATAATTATAGCTTTCTAATATCTTTCATCAACTTTTCTAGTAATCATTGGGAAAAATTTCAAGCAGTAGATCGCACAAATACCTACGACGATATAAATGATCTTCGCAAAAATAGTTGTTGAACCACCAGCAATCGTAGCTACTAAATCAAGTTCGAACAAGCCTACCAACAGCCAGTTCAACCCTCCCACAATCAATAAAGTTAATGCAATAGCATCTAAAGTTTTCATTAGAATTCTCCTTCCTTAAATGATAATACAATTATATATCAAAAAGAGAAACATTGCTTATATAACGCTCAGGAATTTTAGCAATCTATGCAAAAAGATGAAAATTTTTTTTGCTCGGAAGTTTTGAAACTCAAGTTAGCCATTATACACGATACATTCAAAAAAATTCTGATTGGCTTTTAATTGACGTTTATGCAGAAGAAGGGATTTCTGGAACAAATACAAAGAATCGTAAAGAATTCAATCGTATGATCGCGGATTGCAAGCGAGGAATGATTGACCTAATTATCACAAAATCCATCTCCAGGTTTGCAAGAAATACACTAGATTGCTTGAAGTATATTCGTGATTTAAAAGCTAGGGATGTAGCGGTGTTTTTTGAAAAAGAAAACATCAACACCATGGACTCCAAAGGTGAGGTGCTCATTACAATTATGGCTTCATTGGCTCAGCAAGAAAGTGAGTCAATGAGTAAAAATATTAAGATGGGACTACGATATAGATACCAAAATGGAGTGGTTGAATTTGGTACAAGTAATTTCCTTGGATATGACATGAATGAAAATGATGAGCTTGTGATTAATGAGGAACAAGCAAAAGTGGTTAGAAGAATATTTAAAGAGTATCTCGAAGGAAGTGGAACAGGACAGATTGCTAAAGGGTTAATGAAAGATGGTATTCTTACAGGAGCAGGCAATAAGAAATGGCTGGGAGAAGATATAAATCGTATAATTAGTAACGAGAAATATATGGGGGACGTCTTGCTTCAGAAAACATACACTGTCGACTGTTTAACTAAACAACGGATAAAAAATGATGGGAAAGTTCCCCAATATTATATTGAAGATAATCATGAACCAATTGTTTCCAAAGAAATATTTCATTTAGCTCAACAGGAAAAAGCTAAAAGAAGCAATGTATATACAGGAAAGAAAAATACTAGAAGACTACATCATGGAAAATATGCTTTATCCGGAATCGTAAGATGTGAACATTGTGGTGATATTTATCGCAGAGTGAAATGGAATAGTCGAGGAAGTAAAGCGACCGTTTGGCGTTGCGTCACTCGAATTGATAACTATCGAAAATGTAATGCGAGAAATATCAAAGAAGAAGAATTACATCAAATTGTTCTTGATGCGTTAAATCGGATGATTGATGAAAAAGAAAGCTATCTAAAAATAATGGATTCGATCATTAGTAAAATAATAGTGGACGATCATGATGAAAAGGTTGAGAGATTAAATGACAAATTGAGAACCTTACAAGAGACCTTAATCTTAGCGGCAAATCAAGATAAAGATTATGAGAAGATAGCGGATCAAATTTTTGAATTACGAACCAAGAAAGAAAAATTGTTAATTGAAAATGTAGCTAACCAAGAAAAGCGAAGAAGATTGGCAGATATCAAGGCTTACCTAAAAACACAACATACGAAACTAGAAGAGTATAAAGAAAGTCTTGTTACGAGGATTGTTGAACAAATACTAATTAAAGATGAATCAGTAGAAGTCACGCTGAAGTGTGGAAAAATTATAACGGTTGAAAAATAAGAGAGTCAAAGAATCATGTTGCTGGAGACATGGTTCTTTGACTCTCTTTTGTTGTATAATTAAGGTATTAAGGTACTGTATGAAATTTAAATTTTTGATTTTGGATATGTGTAGGTAAAAAGTATAAAGAGTGAGGTAATATTTAAACAATGGTTCCTGAAGGACTTATTAATGCAAGTAAGGAAGTTATTGACTTTTCGTTACGAAATACGAAAGTTAATGTTAAAGATTGTATATGTTAACTTAAAAGTGAGCCACTATATTAATTGAAAACTGAGCCACTTTTGATAGAAAACAACCCTATTGAATAATTAATAGGGGGAATATCAGGAGTGATTGCGAAAGGGTAGATGAGAAATCAAATTCCAACGGGGTCAGGCAAGCTAAATTGGACCGGAGACGATATCAACCGAATCATCAACAATGAAAAATATATGGGAGACGCCTTGTTGCAGAAAACTTTCACAGTGGATTGTCTCACGAAGCAGCGAACTGATAACGATGTTACAGTTCCTCAGTATTACATTGAGAATAATCATGAAGCAATTGTTTCTAAGGATATCTTTAATCTAGCCCAGCAAGAAAGAGCCAGGCGAAGTAACCTTTACTCTGGTAAATGAAAGAAGAAGCGGCTTCATCAAGGGAAGCAAGCTTTAACAGGGAAAGTGTTCTGCAGTTACTGTGGCGATATATTCCGACGCATTAAGTGGAGCAGTCGTGGAAGTAAGTCAACTGTCTGGCCTTGAGAAACTCGAGTTAAAAATCATACCCAATGTCCAGCCAGAACAGTCAAGGAAGAAGTCTTGCAGCTAGCCGTTGTTGATGCCTTGAACCAGATGATTGAGGGAAAAGAGGGTTTTTTAAAGCAATTAGAGCATAATATTAGTCAGGTTATGAATCAGACCTATGACCAGACAGTGGAACAAGTGGATGATCTGCTTCATTACTTACAAAAGCAACTCAATCAAGCTGCTAACCAGAAAGAAGATTATGAACGTATTGCGGAACAAATCTATGAACTTAGAGAAAAGAAGCAAGAGCTGATGATTCAAAACGCGATTAATGAAGAAAAGCGGCGACGTTTATCGGACATCAAGGCTTTTTTGAAAACTCAGCACACTCGTCTGGAGGAGTATGGTGAGGGTTTGACGAATCGATTGGTCGAGGGAGTGGTCATTAAGGATGAATGTATTGAAGTCGAGTTGAAGACTAGGGACATAATTAATATTGACAAATAAGAGAGACATTGGGCTATGCATCATCACTGCATAGCTCAATGTCTCTCTTTTTGCTATAATAGGTTCGAAACCTAAAACTCGCAAAATTATTAGAAGAATTATTTCGCACGTAAGGTAGTTTTTTTCGATAGATTAGGAAAATAAAGCGAATAATTATGAATAAATCGTGCGTGAATCGTGCGTGAATCGTGCAAAAAAATCAAGAAATAAATAAAGAATCCCTTTACAAAGGGCTCTTTTTAGAAATTAATCGTGCGTGAATCGTGCTAAAATAGAAAAAATAGAGGTATATAGATGGATAAAAAAATTATTAGAGTTAACTGAGGGAAAGAACGTTGAACTAAAAAAAGCAAAAAATAATGTTCCAGACTCATTCTGGGATACTTATTCTGCTTTCGCCAATACTGATGGTGGTCTAGTGGTATTTGGAGTGGATGAGAAAAATAATGAAGTGACTGGAGTAGATGATCCTTATAAACTAAGAGATGATTTGTTTAACTTGCTTAATAACACTCAAAAAGTTAGCGCAAATATTATTGAAGATGAAGATGTTCGAATTATAAATCTAGAGGATGGCACAAATGTCATTTTCGTTCATATCCCAGAAGCACCATATAATTTAAAACCAATTTATCTAAAGAATAACCCCCGGTTAGCATATGAGCGATTGGGTGAAGGCGACAGAAAGCTCTCAACAGAAAAATACAAAGCACTGGTAGTAGGCTCTCATGAAGTAACAGATAATGAGTTACTTAAAAATTATGATATAGGAGATTTAAATGAGGATGATTTAGAAGTTTATAAAAAATTGCTTTTTGATCAAACTAAAAATGAAAAATATCTTGAAATGAGTCATGAAGCAATGTTAATTGAAATTGGAGCTTTACGGAAAGATAGACAAGGCGATGGAAAATATTATATCACTACAGGGGGCCTGTTGTTTTTCGGTAAATTTCATGCGATAACTGATAGATTCCCTGGTTTTCAACTTGATTATTTTGAAAAAGAGTCTTCTTTAGTGACAGACTGGGTTGATCGAATCTCTACAGGAGATGCAGCCTTCCCTGAATTAAATGTTTTTAGCTTTCTGAGATTGGCTATAGACAAATTGAAATTATCAATAAAGGATGAGTTTGTGCTGGATGAAAGCACGAAAATGCGATTGCCGTTCAAATCGGATTTGCTGACATCGGTGAGGGAGGCTCTAGTCAATTCATTAATGCATGCTTATTACGATTCCGATACTCCAATTAGAATTAATGCTTATCCGGATTATTATGAATTTATAAATCCCGGAAAGATGAGAATAACTGTTGATGAATTCATTCATGGAGGAAACTCGAATATTAGAAACCATACCATGTCATCTATCATGCGCAGGATTGGAATTTCAGAAAAAGCAGGTAGTGGAGGTCCGCGTATTTTTGATGTTGCATCGAAATATAGATTAAAATTACCAGAAGTAATTAGAGAACAAAATCGAACAGTAGTAAGAATTTGGAAAGTCGATTTGGAAAAAACCTTTGAAACATACCCTGAAGAGCAGCAGAGAATACTGTATTATTTAGTCGAACACCAATCAATTAGTAGAAGTGAGGCTAATGAAAAATTGTCAATGGAAAATCATATGTTTAGAACTACCATTAACGATTTGCTAGAAAAAAATATGATTGATGTTATAGGTAAAGGTCGTTCAACAAGATATGTTTTTAAATTATCATCCCCTGAACAATCTTATGGTATGAAAAGATTATTAAGATTAATAGAAGATAATATAGTGCGCCGAGATTCTGAATAAGTGTTAACCAAACCAAACTCTCACAGCACCTAAATTAATCTATACCTGTACTCGAACGCACTCGGCTGGAAGAGTATGATGAGGCTTTGACGAATCAGTTGGTCAAGGAAGTTGTTATCAATGATAAATGTATTGAAATTGGTCTTTCCAGTATGGAAATAATTAGGATAGAAAAATAACAAAGCGGGAGTATAAATAATTAATTTAAAGGAGGCAAGATATGTCTTTTTAGGATTTTATGAATCTAGTTAATAACATAGTTTTTTGGTAAAATGGTTTTAGAATTTATTCAGATTGGAGTGAAAACTTTTGAGTAATTTAAGTATAGCTGTAGTAAAAGCAAACTTCTCATAAAATAAACTATGAGCCAGCTATAAAAATGTCAACATAATTTAGAGGATATTTTATGTCGAGCTTCGACCTTTGAAAGTGGTGATACTAATAAATTTATGCATGACAAATAAGCCTAACTTTTTAAATTTTTAAATTAGACTTATTCTTGTTCTTTATTTGAGTGATGCCTTAC
>OJLY01000214.1_pt1 | contig 42620 bp, 62 predicted proteins | sample 1597031 | NCBI WGS metagenome assembly OJLY01 (sample SAMEA3904673, study PRJEB24821) | metagenome | biome: Builtin; feature: hospital; material: surface | place: USA | collected 2013-06-03
AGATGTGTATAAGAGACAGGCACCGCCCCGCGTGGCACGTGTCGGAGTCGATGACCCGCCCTTGGATCGCGCCGATAGGCCGATTCGTGCATGTGTCCGACCGGACGGGCTGGGGCGACCTCCTCGACGCTGACACCGCCGAGAAGCTGGCCCTTGCCCTTCTCGCTGCCGCCATGCACGCGAAAGGAGAACAGCCATGAGCAAGTGGAGAGTGTGGCGACACCCGTTATCTGGAAAGTGGATAGTGAACGATCCGGACAGGAGACTCGTGCAAGCGCCTGGCAACACTTGGCGCGAAGCGCTCGCTCACGCCGACCGCATGGCCCGCACCGTAGAAGTCGTGCTGCCGCGCTACTCGCTGACTCCACGCAACCGACGCGGGGCGTACTGGGGTGCGAGGAAAAGGGGGCACGACTACGCCGTGTTCAGGGTCAAGGACTTCGCCGAATCGCAAGTGATTCACGTTGCTTTCGACGACCTGCGCCCGCTCGCGGCTGCGCTGCTGTCTCTCGCGGAGCGGGAGGAACAGCAATGAGCGTGGTGAAGCTGCTGTACACCGACGCTAAATGTCCCAGGTGCGGGATGGTGTGGTCGGACGAAAATGAATGGCTCATGTCATGGGGGAGCGAAGTGGATGACTACGTTTTCGATGACTATGGCCCATACCACTGGTGCAAGTGCGGCGTGGAACCGATCTACTCGGACGCGCCCGGCTACCAGGCGGTGTGTGACCGCTGCGGCCAGCACGTCACGGACTACGGGTGGCACGACGGGGAAGTCATGGAGTCGATGGGGCCAACACCTAACGAGATGTGGGAATGCCTACCCGAATGGCAGCACCTCAACGGGCGCGACCTGTGCGAGGACTGCTGGTGGGTACCGCACGACGAGATCGTGGAGCGCCCGCCACTGACAGAAAAGGAGGGCACCGAATGAGCAAGACAATCGCTGATCAGATTGGCTTACTCGCATTCCCCACCGGCATGTCGGGGCAGGCCATGCTCGCAGTGAAACTCGGACTGGAAGAGCGCCAGGTAAGGGACGGGTTTGCCCACCCCTACGATCCCGCAGATCTGAACCGCTGCGTAAAAGCGTTTGGGTGGGGTAGGCCGGATTGGATGCGTGGTGTGACCCCCACGTGGACGGCATACGTCGAGCACTGGGATGACCTAGTGAGGACGTTCAAGTCCGAGCTGGACAACCCCGACCTGCGCGCACCGAAAACTTACAAACTCATGCAAGAAATCATGCAGGAGGCACACCGTGAGCATTGATTACGCCCATCTGCGGGAGTGGCTGAACACGGTAGACCGGGCTAACCCCCTGTCCGGGGACACAATCACATTCACCCACCCCGGCTCCACCGTCGAGATCGTCCGCGAGCTACTACGCCTACGCGACGGGGTGGAGAACGTGCAAGAAATGTGCCTGGTCGAGCGCGACGTAGCTTTCCATGCCTCCCCCATTCGGTCAGAGGAAGTCCACGTATTCAACTTTTGCGCCGAACAACTCGCCAACCTGCTGTTCGGAGCCACCGCCCCTTAATTGCAAAAACCGGCGAAATTGCAAAATACGCGCCGGAAAACGGAAAGGAAACATCAGAATGAAACCAAGCGTGCTTGAAAAGCTGGCCCGCAGATACATCGAACTCGTCATTGACGAGGTAGACGCGATGGACATCATGGAGCACTTCGACCTCGAACAAGAGGACGCGGAAGAAGTAGCAGAAGCCGTCAAAAAGAATGTCCTAACCTACTACGAGTTTCGCTCATGAGCGGCGATATTCACGTGGGCTGTGGTGCGCTAACTGGCCGTATTTTCGCCGGGCCACTCACCAAGTACGGCAGCACATGGGCGCACAAAACCGACGTGACCGAGCAAGCAATCCATGCCGTGGTTGAGCACATCCGGCGCACCCATGGGGACACCTGCACGCTGCGGGGCCAAGGAAAGACGATCACCATCAACATTAAGGAAGACCAATGACACGCATTAGCCCTGAGCAGGCACGCGAGCTACTAACAGGCGGCGAGCCTGGCCCGTGGGAATTGATCGGTGAATACCAGGATGGTGAGCCGCGCCCGGATGAGTCATATCTCATCCACACACGCGGCGGCAAACACATGGGCATCATGCACGGCAAGGACGCAGCCCTCACCGCCGCCGCACCAGACCTCGCGGAAACCATCGCGGGGATGACCTACGAGTACACGGTGTACGTCTACCTGGGAGAAAAGCACATCATCCAGTGGTCATTCGAGGAAGACAGCCACGTGGGCGACTGGACGGGCGACCTGGATAAGGCCGAGTACGTCCGGGACTCGCTCGCCAAGGAAGGTCGGCGGGCACGCGTAGTGCGTCGCCTGGTGTCCGACCCGGAGGTGGTCGAATGAGCGCCGCAAGCGGGGTCACCCTGGCCCCGGAGGGGGAGTTTCTGGTGGTCAACGCGTTGCGCTACGCCCGCACACGAGGCCCGGGTGTCCTGGACTACACGTGTTTCTGGATCGTCGAGCACTGGCACCAACTGTCCGGGAACACCCGGTCGGTGATCGCCCGCGACGTGCAATTGGAGGTCGAACTCCGCGCCGACGAACCACCCGAAGAACGCGCCCGCCAACGGATCAACACCCCGCACTGGGAAGCACTACTCGACACAATCGAAAAGGAAGAAAACAATGACTGAGCAGGAGAAGTTGGCTCGCGAATGGGCTGATTATGCCAAGAATGTGGCAGTTAGCTCGCCGGAACAGCAAGCCGCCGCTGACTTTATTCTCGCGCACACTGCGCCGCCGACGATGGCCGATGTGCAATGGGATGCCCGTGAGCACCTGGGCACTATCGGTGTCGGTGAAGATGGTGTCGAGTGGGTGATGCTAGGTCGCCGGCCAGACGGCAGAATCGTTGGCATTACGGCTGATTTTCAGAAATTGCGTGACCTGCGGCCCAAGTGGCTGACCCCGAATGGGAAGCGCTACGAGCTGCGCGAGGTAGCTGTTTCATCTAATGAAAATGTTGGGGCTGACCAGCCGGAGCACCCAAAGGCACTGCGCACGGTGGAGGACTACGAGGACGCGCCGAACAGCACCATCGTGGCAATACAGGGTTTTCATACCGTTTGGGTGAAAGACAAGGGTACGTGGTCCGATGGCGAGGACTGCACCGAGACTAGCGATTACATGGCAGGCGAGCCACGAGAAGTGCTGCGCTGGGGGCGGGGAGAGTGAGCCTGCTAGTCAGCATCGCAGCCGGGATCGGCCTAATGCTCGTCGCCATTGCCGCTGTTGCAGTCCCATTTCTCGCGGCGCTTCTCGTCGTCGAATTCACTGATGTGGGGTGTCTCGCGCTCCCCGTCTTCATTATCGGACTGGCCGTGACCCTCGGGGCGCTCGCTGGAGTCGCCGACCACTACCAACTGTGACCACCATGCCCACCAACCACACTCTTTGCCCACACCCAAGCAAGAAAGCCTACGTAAACCGTGACCAAGCCGAAAACGCCCTCCACAAAGAATGGCGCGAGGGCCGCAGAAAACACCTACCCATCCGCACCTACCACTGCGAGTGCGGCTACTGGCACACAACCAGCAAGCCCTACAAATGGTGGCTCGACACCACTGCTTGATTGTTTCATCCCCGGCGAGCCTGTCCCCAAGGGCAGCATGCGCCAAGTCCGGCGCGGGGTGATGATCCACGACAACCCCAAGCTCAAGGCGTGGATGCAAACTATCGAACTAGTCGCCGGGCGTGTACACCACGGGGAACCGGTAGACGCGCCCGTCGTGGTGGAAGCGGTGTTCTACATGCCGCGCCCGAAACGCCCGCGCTGGGCGCTGCCCGCGACGAAGCCAGATACCGACAAGCTACAGCGCGCCGTAGGCGACGGACTCGAGCGGGCCGGGGTGCTCAAAAACGACAGCAGGATTGTCGCCTGGGCCAGCCGCAAAGCCTACGCCGACACGCAGCACCCGCTCGGGGCGCGCATCAAGGTGTGGTCGGCATGATCGGCATCATGACAGCGTGTGGCGCACTACTCGCCTGCGGTGTGACTATGACAGTCCACCACCGAGAGCAAATGTTCAGACACTTCGCCCTCCGGGTCACGGGGGCCACCATGGCAGGGGCAGCAACCGGAATGCTGATCGGGATCGGTGCCACTGCAGGCGTGGACGAATGCCCGACAGGCCAAGTCGAGGTTGTGCCCCATAACAACGCCGCCGGGGCGCGAGGATGCGTGCCGCACGAGCTGCTGCCAGAGATCGCGAAGTGATAGGCATGCCCGACTTCATTCTCATCTTCACTGCGGGCATGCTCGGCACTTTCGCGGTGTCCATGGCGCTCGGCTACTACCTCGGCAAGGGCGACGGCAGGCGCGAACAGGTGGACAAGAGCACCATTGTCGTCCTGTACCGGTGTGCCGCGCAGGCCGCGCTGCGTGCCCTCGCCCGACAACGCGACGGGCTACCCATGATGGCGGCCATGGAGGAAGACACCGCCCGCCGCTGCATGAGCGCCGCACGGAAAGCCAAGCATGCACAACGACACTAAGCGGGCGAAAGAAACCCGCGCACGAATTAAGACGGCGCGTGCTGACCTTGCAGGACTCATCGAGACCAACGGGCAGCGCTACTTGGATATGCGCCGCTTGCTGGGCCTGCCAGACCCCAAGGATTGGGGGCACCGCATGACCCGCTACCACCTCGGCACCGCCTACCTACTCAAAGCCGCCGAGCAGCCGGGCTTCACCATCGAGGGTGTGCCAGCTCGGCTGCGCGACATGCTCACCCACCCCGTCTACGACCACCCCGCCACCGACGGCAACCTACGCGCAATCATCACCACCTACCAGGAGCAACCATGCCCCGACTAGCCACCACATGGGCGATGCGAGACCTCGAAGAATGCGGCATCGACCCCATGGCACACCTCGCGCTCGCCGAAGCGCTAATCCGCATCTACGCCGCCCTACTAGGGGAGAAACCGAATGTTCATCTGTGAAATCTACTGCCCACGCGGGGAGACAACACCGGTTGTCGGCCCTGGTTATTGGTTGCCCGCCGACGGTACCGAATGGGGCGACCTCGAGCAGGCAATAGCGACCGCCGCCGAATGGGAAGCCGACGGATACACCGCACGAATCACACAAAGGAGAACAGCATGACCACCACACCAGCACCGACCATGCCTGCCGTTGAATTCACCCGCATGTACCCAGGCGTGCCACTACCGCGGCGCGCACACCCGACAGACGCGGGCGTAGACCTCACGAGTATTGGCTTCATCGACAAAAACGGCACGCGAGTCGAGATGCGCGGGCGAGTTGCTATCGCGCCAGGTGAGACATTGACCATCCGCACCGGGGTCAAGTGCGCGATCCCAGCAGGGTACGTCGGCCTGCTGGTGGTGCGCTCCTCACTCGGGGTGAAGCATGGCCTGTCGCTCGCGAATGATGTGGGCGTGATCGACGCGGACTACCGCGGGGAGATCATGGCCTGCCTGCGGAACACGACGAAGAGCCAGATTTTGTTGCAGCTTGGGGAGCGTGTCGCCCAGCTCGTGGTAGTGCCCGTCAATACCACGGCCTGGGTGGAGGTTGACGATCTCGACGAGACTGCAAGGGGGGCGGGTGGCTTTGGCAGCACTGGGCGATTGTAGGGGAGTGGATGCCCGGTATGTGGCTGAGCAGACAGGCTATTCGTTGAGCACGATCTACAGGTGGGCGCAGGAGGGGCATTTGCCGGGGACGGAGTTCACGGATGAGGGGAAAGTGCGCCGGTATTTGTGGCGCAAGGGCGCTGTGGATGAGTGGGTGGCGGCGACGTTCGAGTAGGGACAACGCGGCCTGCATGTTGCACGGTGTTGCACAGTTGAGCAACGCTCAATAGGCTTACTGGTGTGCGACCACCGTGCACCGGGCATCCTATTTTCACCAATCCAGAGCAGGCCGACCAGGCCCGGGTTGATGCTGCCCTTGAGATGTGCGAGCACTGCCCGCTTACCAAAATGTGCGCAACACAAGCGCTCGGCTCGGGGGATACTTTGGACGGGGAGTACACCGCCCCCGCCAGTGGGGTGATTCAGGCCGGGGTGGTGCTCGACGGGTCGAAGCGTGCCGCCCTGTCCTTGGCGGAGATCGCGGGGGCTACACCACACGTCCCGACCAGGAAACTGCGCCGACCGACGCCCACTACCTGCCGTGATTGTGGGCGGGCGATGGTGGCGCGGGACAAGTCGCGGCTCATGTCGGAGCAGCCGCTCACGCACGCGGCGCAGGGGTACTGCCGTATTTGTTATGCGCGTCGACAGCGCGAGGGGCGCATCGCGACGCGCCGGAAGCACCAGGCCATGTTTGGCTGGCCGGAGCAGAGAGGAAAGAAACATGCGAAAGAAAAACAAGCGAGTTGAGCGTGATAGGCGTGCCCCGGATTATGCGGGGGAGCGCGGGAAGAAGCGGCATCGGAAGCCACGCTATAAGGGCGTGTTCTGGTACCGCTAAATGTTGCATCATGTTGCACGGCGTGGGTAGGATTACAGGCGTGTGATTCACCGTTTAAAAGGGCCGCCCACAACCCCTGCGACTCGCGTTTTCCCAAGGGTAGGCGGCACCTGCGGCACCACACAGGCTTGCGCAGGGTGTTGTGGCCCTCATTGAGACCCGCCGCCGGGTGTAGACCGCAAGCAACGGCGGCACAAGGAAGTGAAGCGCATGGAGCGCCAATTCGCGTATTCGGGGTTCGACTCCCCGCACTTCCACGCAGCTGTTGTCTGGGTTCCCGAATGGGAGTAAGTGCCCTGTTGTACGGGTGTCGAGAATTCCTTTGTCAGCAGCAGCACCGCCGCACTGGGTGGTACTTGACGGCACCTCCCAGTGTGCGCGCCCCGCTGGCGGAATAGGTAGACGCGACAGTCTCAAACACTGTTATCCGACAAGATGTTCAGGTTCGACTCCTGAGCGGGGCACCGCACACCGTCACATGATGGGTTGTTCGGAAATTCCGAAAGGAACGAGGTCAAGGGGTATAGCGCAACGCGCCGCGATGATTGTCCTCACCGTCATGGACGAATTCGTGATGAACCTAGCCACCCTCCGCGTTAACTGCGGCCTAGACATTGGCGGTAACTCTGTCACATCTGTGTCGTGGCAAGACCCAGAAACAGGCACAGTAGCGGGGAGTATCATTGCTCACCTGCAAGAACTGGAAGTCGATTCCATGTTCGATGGATGGAATGAGTAAGTGTCCACCCCACTGTTTATGCTGTGGGAATGAACCATATTGACCCAGAGCACCAGGCAGAAGTAGACCGCCTTTGGGCTTCAATGCCTGAGGAATGGCGCAACCTCCCCGATGATGAAGTCACCGCCTGTGGAATGCCACTTGGCCTAGTTCACCCGGACATCTACGACGAAAACAACAAACCACGCGAATGAACTCACACGTGTAGCAGCGTTAGAGCGTCAAGTTGAGCCAATCAAATTACACAGCAGTAACTCATGTCCACACGAGTTGCTACTGTGGCTGTCAGCAGTGGCAATCGCCGTTGCGTGAAACGACATATCAAGAGGGAGAAGCGCATGAAAATTAAGGTTCATGGCGTTGAACGGGGCCGCGCAAACGTCTACAGCGGCGAATCACTGAACTGGAAAGTCTCCGGCGGCTTTCTCTACATCTTCGACGGTGAGAAAGAGATTGGACTCCACAATCAGGGCATGTGGGCAAGCGTCGAGTTTGATGGCGAATCCGACAATGGAAACGGCGTGGTTGGAATCCTGTAACGCCTGCTAGACAATGCCCCGTGGCCTGTAGGTTGCGGGGCATGACTCTTGTAAATATTGCTGAACTAAAGTTCTATCCTGGCAACGCCCGCCGTGGCGATGTGGGCATGATTGAGGACTCGCTGAAAAAGCACGGCCAGTACAAGCCGATTGTGGTGAACCGGGGCACGAAAGCGCCCAACTTGGAACGCACCATCCTTGCCGGGAATCACACCTGGCAGGCCGCACTACAGCTCGGGTGGGAAACCATTGACGTGCACTGGGTGGACGTGGACGAGCACAAGGCCCGCGACATTGTCCTCATCGACAACCGCGCCAATGACGTGGCCACCTACGACGTGGACGGTCTTGTCGACCTGCTCACCGAATACCCCGACCTCGACGGTACCGGCTTCGGGCGTGAGGATCTGGACGAGCTGCTGGACTCGCTCGAGTCGCGAGACGAAGAACCGCCCGCGCTGCCGCCTGACCCGCCGGAGGATCAGTGGAACATCCTTGTCGAGTGCGCGGACAAGGACGAAGCGAAATTGCTTAAGGCGAAGCTTGCCGCCGAGGGCTACACCTGCGGACTCGCGTAACAGTGACGAAAAGAGACAATATGTGCACACCACCCCAACTGCAAGAAATACTCGACCTGCTCGCCGAAGACATGGAAGAAAACGGGCAGGGCATCATCTCCGACTACATCCTCGTCACCCGAGCCGAACGCCTAGACGGGGCAGAACGAGTCAACGCCTACACCTCCGACAGCATCTCAACCGTCACCGCATGCGGCATGCTCCACATCGCGCAGAGCTACCTCGCCGACGAGCACACGCGCCCCGACGACGACCTCGACGACGACGAGTAGGACAACCCCACCACTACGTAACCTCATGGGCCGACGATCCAGGAGGTCAAGTGGGCACGCTCAGAAGCGACAGGCAAAAAATCGCAGCATCAACACGCATGCAAAAAGTCATCGACCTACGGGTAGCAGGACTCACCTACCCGCAGATCGCGAAAGAGCTGGGCATCTCGCTACAAACGGTGCACAGTGACCTGCACCGCTACACCACCGAGCTGCCGCACGAGCAGGCGGAGCACCACCGGCAAATACAGCTCGACCAGCTCGACTACCTGACTAGAAAGCTCACCCCGCGCATCGCGAAGAATGACTACCGGGCATTCGAGCTTATGTTGCGCATTATCGAGCAGAAAATGAAACTCACCGGCACCAACAAGCCACCCGAGGAAGCAACCGACAAGCCAGCACGCGAAGCGTTGGACGCGCTCGTCACCGCGATTAGGGGCAGTGTCGATTAATGGGCATGGTCGGAATGTCGCGCAAACAGCGCGAGAGCTTCGCCCACTCGCAGTGCCGCGTGAACATCTTCGACGGCAGCGTGCGTGCTGGCAAGACTTTCAGCTGGTTGTGGATCATCCTTGACGAGATCGCCAACTACAACGGGCCGGGAAGCATCGTCATCTTCGGCAAAAACCGCGACTCGATCTACCGCAACGTTTTCGAGCCGATAGAGAACGTGGATGCTTTCGCACCATTCCGGGAGCACGTGAAATACCGGCAAGGCGCGGCCACCGCCACGATCTTTGGGCGCAAGGTACACGTGATCGGCGCGAACGATGAGGGTAGTGAAGCGCGTATCCGCGGTATGACAATTGGGCGAGCCTTTGGTGACGAGATCACCGTGCTGAATCGCAGTTTCTTCCGGCAGATGCTTGCCCGCATGTCCGTCACCGGGGCGAAACTCTGGGGCACAACCAACCCCGACAGCCCCGCGCACTGGCTCAAGACTGACTACCTTTCGAAGATCCCCGGCACCATGCACTTCGATGATGAAACGCCAGAGGGCGACCAGATCCTCACCTGGTCGTATTGGCATTTCACCATGGACGATAACCCCAGCCTGGATGACGAGTACAAGGACGCGCTTAAGCGCGAGTACACGGGCCTGTGGTACAAGCGGTTCATCCTTGGCCTGTGGGTCAGCGCGGAGGGGGCTATCTACCCAATGTTCGACGAGACGCGCCATACGATCAGGCCCGACGACCTGCCAACGATTGACCGCACGCTCGCCCTGGGCATCGACTACGGCACCACCCACCCCACAGCGGGCCAGCTGCTCGGCATAGGCACGGGCGACGACGGCACAACCCGCCTGTACGTTCTCGACGAGTGGGCACCCGCCACCGGCCTGACAGACGCGAAACTCTCCGCGTCCCTGGCCGCAAAACGCGACGAGTGGCGCACCAAATGGCCCGAGCCAGAATGGACATACGTCGACCCCGCCGCCAAAAGCTTCTACCTGCAACTGTGGGAAGATCACCACCCCGACCTGGCTAAGGCAGATAACGCCGTGCTGGATGGCATCCGCACCGTGGCGAGCCTGTTGGACAATGACCAACTACTCGTATCAACAACCTGTACCCAGCTCATTAGGGAGCTGCCCGGCTACCGCTGGGACGAAAAGGCAGCACAGCGCGGCACGGAAGCACCCGTCAAAGAAGTTGATGACTACTCGGACGCTTTGCGCTACGCGGTCTACTCGTCCAGGTGGGAGTGGGCACGCTACCTCGACCGCGCATTGGAGACTGCCGCATGACGTTCCCCACCCCCAACACCAAGTGGCCCATGCCCAAGTGGGAGCCAGTGCGCGAAATGATCGAGCACGCCGCCCTGTGGTGGGAGGGCGATACTTCCCAGCTCACATCGAAGTATCACGGGCAGTACCGGCCCTCCCAATACTCGAACGGGCTGGTAGGCGACCTGTCCCGCTGGTTCTGGGGCGCGCCCGAAGCACAGCAGAAGCGCCGCGTCCACATGCCACTTGCCGCTGACATCGCCGCCACCTCGGCCACCCTACTGTTCGACCGCCCACCCCAGTTCACCCACCCGGAACTGCAAGACACGCTCGACGACATCCTCGACCCCAACGTCTTCCCCTCCGAACTGCTCGTCGCGGGCGAGTCCTGCGCCGCCCTCGGCGCGGTCGGCTGGCGCGTCATCTGGGACTCGGAAGTTTCCGACCACCCATGGATCAACTGGGTCGACGCGGATGCGGTGTTCCCCACGTTCCGCTACGGGCGCGTCGAGTCGGTAATGTTCGTGGAGCAACTTCCCCCGATCCCACAGGATAACCACGTCTACCGCCTGTTTACCCTGCATGAGCGGGGGCGCATCTCCTACCGGCTCATGGTCGGCAAGGAAAACAACGTCGGGTCAATGAAGCCGCTTGGCTCCCACCCGGCGACAGTCCCGCTGGTGCAGTATGTTGACGCGGATGGTGGGCAGGACACCGGTATGGACTGCATGACCGCTGGCTACATTCCAAACGCCCGACCTGTGGTTGGTTTGCGACGCGACGGGCAACTCCGTCACATTGGGCGGCCAGACCTCACCGCAGACCTGTTCCCCCTGTTCGACAGCCTGGACGAAGTATGGACAGAGCTGCGCGCCGAAGTGCGCCTGTCCCGCAAAAAGGTCATCGTGCCCGACTGGATGCTCGACACCCGCGGGCTTGGCAATGGGGCCAGCTTCGACAACGACCGCGAAATCTACTCGCCCATCAAAGGCCGTCCAGATCAGGACATGCGCCCGGAGATTTACGCTCCGTCGCTGCGTGTCAATGAGCTGTTGGACGCGGCGACGGCGTGGACGGACAAGATCATCCAGCGGGCCAATTACAGCCCCGCGAGCTTCGGTCTAGACACCGCAACAGGCGGTGGCGGGGCCGTGACCGCCCGCGAGATCGACGCACGCTACGACGCGAGCCTGCGCACCTGGTCTGCGAAGTCGGCTTATTGGGCTAAGGGGCTGAAAGACGCGGCCACCGCACTTCTGCAGCGTGACCTGCTCATGCATGGATACTCCCCGGACGTGGAACCACCCAAGGTGCTCATGGAGCGACCCGTACAGGAAACCCAGCTCGACAAGGCACAAACCGTGCAGGCGCTCGACGCGGCGCGTGCCGTGTCCACAGAGCAGAAAATCGCCATGCTGTGGCCCGAATGGGACGGCGACCAGCAGAACGAAGAAGTACGCCGTGTGCTCGCGGAGCAGCCCGGGGTGGCCGACCCGATGACATTCACCGACGGCGACCAGCCGTATGACGGGTAGCCTGTGAACCATGTACGACGTGGCAGCGCTCGACACCATCGGCGGGGAGGTGACCGCCACCTATGAGCGTGCCGAATTGTTCCTTATTCGGGTGATTCGTGACGCGCTGGCGAAGATGCAGGACGAGCCGGACTGGGCACGCGCACAGTTGCTGGCGATCAGGCAGGAGCGTTACCGCGTCGAGGGCGCAATGGCGGTGCTGCAGCGCCAGGCCCCGGAGCTGGCACTAAAAACAGTGGATGAAGCGTATGTGCGTGGCGCGCTTGAGGCAGAGCGGGAGATCGCGCAGCTCGCCAACGCGGGCATCATCAACCCGACCACGTCCATGGCGCTCAACGACGCGGCAGTAGTTGCCCTGTCGTCAGAGCTGGTGTCGTCCCTCGCCGGGGTGAATGGCGGCATTCTGCGCAGGGTGGAGGACATTTGGCGCGCCATCGTTGCGGAAGCGACCGGCTATTCCGTCACGGGAGCGATGACCACGTTTGAAGCCGCGCAGCGCTCCTACACTCGCATGGCGCGTGAGGGCCTGGGCTTTTTCGTCGACTCCGCCGGTCGCAAGTGGAGCCTGGACACCTACGCCGAAATGGCGACACGTACGGCGACGACTAAAGCACTCATGGCGGGCCACACTGACCGCATGGTGCAATCAGGTGTCGACCTGGTTGTTGTATCCTCTCACCCCAATCCGGCCCCACAGTGCGCGCCTTTTGAGCGCAAGGTGCTGTCCCTGACAGGCCGCGACACTGGCCGTGTTGTGCGCGACGGGCACGCGGTGACTGTCACCGCAACGCTCGACCGGGCGATAGAGGACGGCCTGTTCCACCCCAATTGCAGGCATGTCCTGTCCGCCTACATCCCAGGGGCGACGAACCTCACCCCGCCGAAGCCGGACGTTAACCACGAGGGCTACAAGGCCACCCAGCACCAGCGCTACCTAGAACGACAAGTGCGGGCCAGTAAGCGCATGGAAGCCGCAGCCGTCACCCCAGAAGCGAAACAAGCCGCACGCCAACGCGCCCGCGCCTACCAGGCACGCATCCGCGAGCACATCAACAAGCACAACCTGCCGCGCCGACGACACCGCGAACAGCTACGCAAACCAGGCGGACGAGTCGCCGACTAGCGGCCTAACTCTCGCACATCTCCGCGATCACGATCTCCGTGGCAGTCAGCATGCCCGCAGGGTCTACCGGCTGCATATCCTCCACGATCTCTCCCGCGTCCATACCCTCGCGGTGTTTATCGCACACGGCCAATGCGTTATCCAGCCCGAGTGTCACGCCCTCGCCGCGCATTGACTCGAGCGCTGAGCCGTAGCGCTGCGTTTCCAATTCGTGGATCTCGTCGATTGATTTTGCGCACCCCGACAGGGCGAGCAGCGAGATGAGGGCGAGGGGCAATAGGCGAGTTTTCATAATCCCAGCTTAGGACAACGCGCCGGGTGTTTGACGGTATCGGGGCACATCGACCCCCCGACTCAAGGAGCACGCGTGTCCGAGAACGTCCAGGAGACCAACGGCACCCAGGCCCAGCAGGCCACCGAACAGCAGGAAGCCACCCCGACCCCGGCGAACATGCCCACCCAGGCGGCTAAGCCAGCCGAGCAGCAGCCAGCAGGCATTGACGACCTGCCCGACTGGGCGCAGTCGCACATCAAGGAGCTGCGCGAGGAAAACGCCAAGCACCGCAACAAGGCCAAGCACGCCGCCGAGGAAGCCACCCAGCGTGAGCAGCAGCACGCCGAGGAAGCCCGCAACGCGCTTGTGCAGGACATTGCCAAGGCGCTTGGCCTGGCCGAGGATGAGCAAGACCCGCAGCAGCTGCTCGACGCGGCGAACGAGAAGACCGTCGAGCAGCAGAAGCGCATCGACGAGCTGCTCGACCAGGTCAACGGATACAAGCGCGCCGCTGCGGTCTCGGACGCTATCGGTGCCCGCCAGGTCAACCAGAAGCTTATGAGCGCACTACTCGCGCAGGACAACGCGTATACGCAGATAGACGTAAACAGTGACGACTTCGCAGGCCAGGTGTCCGAAGTAGTCGAACGAGTCCTCGCAGAAAACCCCGAAATTGTCCAGGTGGCAAAGGGCCAGTCCAGCGTCGACACATCGAACACCAACAACGGTCAAAAGGCCATCACTCGCGACGACCTGAAAACCATGTCCGCAGCCGAGATCAACGCGGCTGTGCGCGAGGGCCGACTTGACCACATTCTTAAGAATTAAGGAGACCTAAATGTCTGTCGAGACGTTCATTCCCGAGGTATGGAATGCCGCGATTAAGGAGCCGTACGAAAAGGCCCTGATCTTCGGCCAGCCGTCCATTGCATCGTCTGATTGGATGGGCGAGATCACCGGCATTGGTGACACCGTCCACATCAACTACCTGTCCGCCCCGACCGTGCGCGATTACACCAAGGGCACCCCGATTGTGGTGGAGGAACTGTCCGCCACCTCCACGAAGATCACCATCGACCAGGGCAAGTATTTTGCATTCCGCGTCCACGATGTGGACAAGGTGCAGGCCGCCGGTGACTTCCAGGGGCCGGCCACCAAGCAGGCTGGTATTGACCTGCGTGACAACGCCGACACCTACATCGCAGGCCTGCTCAAGGACGGCGCACACAAGGACAACAAGCTCGGCCAGGTCGAGGTCATCGACGACGACCCGGCAAAGGCAGGCGCGGAATACTCCGCATTCAAGGTGCTGGTGAAGCTGTCCAACAAGCTCAACCGCAAGTCCGTGCCGACCACGGGCCGCTACGTCGTGGTTGGCCCTGACACCTATTCTGCACTGCTGATGGACCCGCGCTTCACCCGCGTGGATGCGTCCGGCAACGAGCAGGGTCTGCGTAACGGCATTGTTGGCCGCGCTGTTGGCTTCGAAGTGCTCGTGTCCAACAATGTGCCGGTCGTGTCTGGCCGCGAGGTGGCTATCGCTGGCGTGCCGGATGCGTTCGCGTTCGCTTCCCAGCTGGTCGAGACCGAGGCGCTGCGCGACCCGGAGCACTTCGGCGACATTGTGCGTGGCCTGAATGTCTACGGCGCGTCCGTGACTCGCCCGGAGGGTATCGCCACGGCAGAGGTGAAGATCACCGAGCCGACCGCTGGTGCCGCTGGTGCTTCTGCCTAGTACGGCGCTGGTTTGACCGTGGAGGGCTGCGGGGCGTACGCCCTGTGGCCCTCTTTTCGATTATTGAGGGAGACTTAATGAAACTTTTTGCAACCGCCGAAGACTACGAAGCGTGGACGCAGACAGAAGCCCCGGACGGTATCGACCGCCTGCTCACGCTCGCGTCCTCGTGGGTGCGCGACGCTGTCAAACGCGCAAGCTTCCGTGTTGACCGTGACGGCAACCCGACAGACGAGACCGTCGCAGCTGCGCTGCGTGACGCGACATGCGAGCAGGCCTACGTGTGGCACGCTAACGGGATAGAGCCGGGCAAAACGCAGGAGCGCGGGCCGGTCGCGTCCTCATCCATCGGTGACGCATCCATCACCTACGAGACCGGCAGTGTCGCGGCGGAGCGTGCCCTGCTCGCGTCCGCGCTCGCCCCGTCGGCACTCGCAATCCTCGACGGTCACGACCTCGTGTGGGGGCAGCCATGGGTGCGGTAGACGAGATCGCCAAGGAATGGTTTCACCACAAGGTTGGTTTCCTTATCGGCTCCGGCTCGTCACCATACGGTGGGGCGGCGGGAGAGGAAACACCCGTCGACTGCCACGTGCGGCAAGAAGTGCGCCGCATCGACACCCCGGAGGGGCAGCAAACCACCACAGAAACACTGGTCTACGCGCCGCTGCACGTGCGCGCCGAGCGCGGAGACCTGCTCACCCTGCCAGAACCATTCGAGCCTGGCCCGTGGCAGATCATCGCAAAAAGCGTGCACCACGGCGCGCCGATGAACCTGCCGAATCACCAACGGTTCGTGTGCGACGTGCCCGTCGACACAGACACCGGCAGCGGGGGTGGCCCGTATGGCTGACCTGACATGGAAAGGCACCGAGATCGCCGACAACATCGACGACGCGATCAAAGACGCGCTACAGGCCGGGGCGGAACTGCTCAAGGACGAAGCCGTCGAGCGCACCCCAGTGGAGACCGCCACCCTGCGCGGCACCGCCAAACCGTCCTACGACGACGGGGAAGCCGTAGTGTCCTACGACACCAAATATGCCCGCCGCCAGCACGAAGAGATCGGGTGGCAGCACCCCGGCGGTGGGCAAGCCAAGTTCCTTGAGTCCGCGCTGATTGACAACCAAGACAAGATTCGCGACGTGATCGCGGAAGAGCTGCGAAAGGGCCTGTCATGACCGCACCTATTTTCCCCGCTTTTCTCCCCGACTTAGCGCGGCATTTAGCTCACGTGGGTATTGGACAGTTCAACGAGTCTGGCGTGTACAAGCGCTTCACCCCGCCCGCTATCTACTTCGGCGTTATCCCCGACGAAGCGGGCTACGCGCTGGCAATCAACCAGTACGCCCAGTCCACCCAAGGTGGGCGCACAACCTCCACCCCGGCACTGTTCGTGCAGATCCGGGCACGCGGCGACCGCCACCCACACAGCCCTGCACAGATCCTCGACCGCATCTACCAGGAACTCCACGACCAGCAGCGCTTCACCCTGGACAACTCCACCCGCGTCCTACTTTGCATTCGTCACCTCCGAGGACCGGAGGAACAGGACACCCAGGGCCGCTGGACGCGGGCCGATTCCTACACTTTCACCCTCAATCCTCAAGGAGAATAACCAATGGCCGTAGCAACGCCACCCGCAAGCACCAAGCTCGCATCCACCCTCGCCCGCGACTGGGCCGTCCAGGTCAAGGACAAAGACGACAAGTGGGTATTCGTCCAGGGCCTGTCGAAGTTCGCCCCGAAGACCACCCCGACGATGAAAGACGACTCGGACATCAACTCCCAGGGCTACAAGTCGCAGATCGCGACCGCCCTGCAGATGACGTTCGAGGGCGAGGGCTTCCGCAAGGGCGAACTCTCCGGCGAGAAGTTCACCCAAGACCCCGGCCAGGCAGCGCTGCGCGCCGTTGGCCGCAACATGGGCCTGCGCAACACCATTCACGCCCGCTGCTGGCGCACCGACGGTGTCGAAGAGGGCTACGACGCTTACTTCTCCGTCGAGTGGACGGACACCGACGGCGGCAACGAAGACCTGGATCAGTTCAGCTTCACGATGATGTCTCGCGGTAAGCCCATGTCGATTAAGCCGGTCACTTCCGCGAATGGCGAGTCTGTCCCGGCTGACGGCGACGACTTCACCGGCTCGACCATCCAGACCGGATAGACGGCCTGGACAACCAGCGGGCGGTGCCACCCTTTCGCGGTGACACCGTCCGTTTTGTCTACCTAGGGAGTGCCCCATGCGCGAGCTGCGCGACTTCTACAACCCCAATATGACCGCCAGCATCAATGGCCACGAGTACGAGGTGCCCGCCCCCTCGGCACGCGACGGGCTGCGCCTGCACGCGCTGTTTGCCGACCCGGAGAAAGCCGCCAAGGTCAACGACCTTGCGGAGATCCACCGCCTGTTCGGGGGCACAGCGTTCGAGGACGAGTTGCCCGTCGGTGGCCTGTGGGACGAGCTGTGGGATCACGGCGCGACGTGGGAGGAAGCGACGCACCTTGGCATCACGGGCCTGATCTACTACGGCATTGGGGTGAAAGCTGCCGTGGCGTATTGGGAGTCGGCGGGAAAAGGTCTGACCGCCGACCCGATCAGGGCGGCGACGGAGTCGGAACCAAAGGGGCCAACCCCCAAGGACATGCCGAAGAAGAAGCGCTCGTAGACGGCTACTTCGGGCCGTATGACCCGCGCCCTGGGGCGTACGGGCCGGACGACCCAGGCGGCGGCGACTACGACCCAGAGACCGGTTTGCGCCTGTGGTACAACCCGCCAAGCCAGACACCCAAGGAAGACAACTTCCAACTGTCCTGGGCGCAGATCCTCACCCACTGGCCCGCCCTCGCCCTCGACCTCCACACCGTCTACGGCATCGACACCGAATCAGACGTGCTGGACGCACGCACCTGGCCCTGGCTCGAAGAAAGAATCTTCGACCTCATCAACACCCCGTCCCGGATACGCAACGCACTAAACATCCCGGACACACTCACCGCTTAGGAGCAGCACCATGGCACTCAACGTCGGCGAGCTTTACGCCAAGATTTCCGTCAAAGCGGACGGCGTAGACTCCGAGCTAAACAAGGTCAAAACCGGGCTTGAGGATGTCAAAAAGTCCGCCGACAAAGTCGAAGACCTCAACGTCGACGTGCAGGTCAAAAACAAAGACGACCTGGACAAAGCCAAGCGCTCCACCGACGGGCTGACCGATTCCGCGAAACGCGCCGCCGACGCATCCGGGCGCATCAAGTTCCCCAAGGACTACGCGCCGGACGCGGAGCGGGCGAAGAAGTCCATCTCGAATCTTGAGGGCAGCATCGCCGGGGCAGCCGCGAAGTTCACGAAGTTCACCGCCGCCGCTGCTGGTACCGCCGTGGTTGGCACCATCGGCACCAGCCTTGTCAAGGGCTTCCAGCGCCTGGACTCCATCGACCAGGCCACCGCCAAGCTTGAAGCGCTGGGCAACAGCGGTAGCGATGTGGAAAAGATCATGGATAACGCGCTCGCGTCCGTCAAGGGCACGAGCTTCGGCATGGGTGAAGCGGCGACCGTGTCCGCGCAGATGGTCGCGTCCGGTATTGAGCCTGGCGAGCGTTTGGAGAGCGTGCTCGGCACCGTGGCTGACACTGCAGCTATCGCGGGGTCGTCCATGGCGGATATGGGCCTGATTTTCGGTTCTGTTGCTGCTCGCGGCAAGCTGCAGGGCGACGATCTCATGCAGCTGCTGGGGCGTGGTGTGCCCGTGCTGCAGATCCTCGCGGAGCAGACGGGAAAGACCAGCGCGGAGATTTCGGAGATGGTCTCCGAGGGTGAGATTGATTTCCAGACGTTTGCTGACGCGATGGAGGGATACGTCGGCGGCGGCGCGAAACGCATGGGCGACACGGTCTCCGGCTCGCTGAAAAACCTGGGCGCAGCGTTCGGGCGTGTGGGTGCGGAAGCGACTAAGGGCCTGTTTGCGGAAGCGCCGGATGTGATTAACAAGCTGACCGGCCAGGTCGACGGGCTGGGCGAAGTCGTCGGCCCAATCGCCGCCGAATGGTCGGCACGCCTTACACCGGCGATTGGCGAAGCGGCAACGTCTGTCATCCCTATGGCTGCTGCCGCGCTCGGCACCCTCTCCGACGGGCTGGAAATGTCCCTGCCGCTACTCAAGGCGCTCACCTCTGCGATTACGGCGGTGCCAACCCCCGTGCTTGCCGCTGGGCTGCTGACGCTTACGGCGCGGCACCAGGGGTGGACAAAGGCGGTGGAAGAGGGGGCGCTGTCGCTTCGGAATTGGACGCGCTACGCCCGCTCCGCTGACGGCTTCGGCGGGAAAATGGCGGCGACGTTCCGATCCGCGTCCACCCCGATGATGGTGCTTGGGCGGGAGACCCGCTTGTCGGCCCGCGAGCTGTCGGGCATGGCGCGAGTGTCTGGTACCGCTAAGGGTGCGCTGCAACAGTTCGGTGGCGTGGCCACCGGTGTGGGGCGGGGCGCGGTCTCCGGCCTAAAGTCCGGCCTGGGTGGCATAGTGTCACTGCTCGGCGGGCCTTGGGGCGTGGCAATCATGGGTGCCACCACCGTGCTTGGTTTCCTCGCCGCCGAGCACATGAAAGCGAAGCAAGCCGAGCAGGAACACGAACAAGCACAGCGCGAGCTTGGGTCAACCCTCGACGAGACCACCGGCTCAATCACCGCACAGACCACCGAGCTGCAGCGCAAACGCGCCGAAGAAAACGGGTGGATACAAACCGCCAACGAGCTTGGCCTTTCCGCGTCCACCGTCACTGACGCGATGAATGGCAACGCCGACGCGATGCGCGAGGTTGAAGCGACTACCAACGCGGCAAAACGCACTGCGATTGAATCGTCCAAGGTGTGGCAGGAGCACGGCGAACGCTTCCGTGCCGCAGGCATCGACTCCGGCCTCATGGCGGACGCGCTCAACGGCAACGCCGACGCGGCAAACCAGGTGTCGCGTGCGATGGACGCGGTGCCCAACGAGCGCCTGCGAAAAGAGCAGATCGCGCTGAAAAGAGAAGTCGAGGGGTCGACGGAGAAATTCGACGAGCTGCGCGACGGCATCAACGGTGCCGCCGATGATCTCGACAAGATCCAGGCCGAGAAGCTGCGCAACGGCATGCTTGAGATGGAGAAAGCCACCGGCCTTACCCGCCAAGCATTCGAGCAGCTGGGCGACTCCATCGTTGGTGTGCCGGACGAAAAGACCATCCTTGTGGACTCCATGGCACCTGCCGTGAGGGATGAATTCCGCGAGCTTGGATTCGAGGTCGAAGAGGGCGCGGACGGGCAGGTGCGCTTGACGTTCCCGGACGGCATGAGCATCATGGCGGTGCTCGACGAGATCGGGGCGAAGGCGACCCGCGACATGGACGGGCGTATCAACCTGTCGGATAATACGCCTGAGGTGCAGCAGCGGCTCATTGACCTTGGTATTGCGGTGCGTGACGAGAAGACCGGCGAAGTCCGCATGAAAGACAACATCGCCGAGGTGATGGGCAAGCAGATCGAGCTGGAAGCCGCCATCGCCGACCCCATGACGGGCGAGCTGCACGTCAACGACAACATCGCCCTGGTAAAGCAATTCCTCACCGACCTGGAACAGGACATTTACAGCTTGCCCGCTGGACAGGTGCGCATCATGGACGACACCCCGCAGGTGCGTGCCGCGGTGCAAAAACTCGGCATCGAGACCGCCACCCTGCCCGGTGGGCACGTGGCGATCACCGACACCTCGGATGAGAACATTCGTCGTCTGGCAGACCTCGGCATCACCACCGAGTCCCTGCCGCCTGGGCACGTGGGCATCACCGACACCACGGATGACAACATTCGCCGCCTGAACGACCTGGGGATCACCACCAAAAAATTGCCGGACGGGCGGGTCATTATCTCCGACAACGCGGACAAGACCGCGGCGAACATTAAGAGCATCCTCGCCCCGGAGAGGATCAACACGTTCTCCGAGCACGTCGTCAATATCACCCGCCGCATCACGGACGTTTTCAGCCGTGGCGACGCGCACGGTGGCGTGTACGACGGGCAACAGCGGGCTGTGGCTTTCGCCGACGGTGGCACCACCCGCGCCCTGGAGCACGCCATGGGCGCACCCCGAAAGGAACCCGCGCACCTGGCGACCATCACCCCGCCTGGCACCTACCGCGTCCACGGCGAGTCCGAAACCGGTGGGGAAGCGTACATCCCACTTTCGGAGACGAAGCGCGACCGCTCCACCCGTATTCTCGACCGCGTCGCCGGCCTTTTCGGCTACAACCTCGTCGACAACCAGGGCCACGCCATCGCACTCAAAGACGGTGCGGTACTGCCTGGCGCAGCCGTGGTGCAAAAACTCAAGTACATGGACGGCACGCCGTATATTTTCGGTGGCTGGTCGCCCGCTGGCGTGGATTGCTCCGGCGCGGTCTCCCTTGGGGTCAACACGGCGCTAGGGGAGGAAGACCCGTTTAAGGCCGGGCGCACAGCAACCGCCGGGGAGGGCGCGTGGCTCTCCCAGCGCGGTTTCCAGCGAGGGCGCGGCGCAGTAGGCGACATCCGCGTCGCGTTCGTCAACGGCGGGCCGGGCGGTGGGCATACGGCCATGCAGCTCGATAACGGCGACTACATCGAAAGCGGCGGCAACACCGGCGGCGGCTTCACTATTAACCGTGGCGCTGGCCCGCTCGAGGGCCGAAACTTTACCGACTTCTACTACCTGCCCGGCGCGGCACCGCTCGACGCGAACGCGGGCTTAGAGTATTTCGACAAGCTCGCCACTGTCGCAGGCAAGGGTATCCGCAATTTCGACGGTGGGAAATACGACGACACCGACACTGCGCCGACTAAAGAGCCGCAGCGTGAGCTGAACGGCGGCGCTGGCACGCTCCTGCGTGACGGGTCGGTCATGGAGCTAGTCGCCGCAATTTATTCCGCGTCGACCGGCAAGCCGATGGATGACGACATTGTCTCCTGGGGCCAGGCCATCGGGCTTTACTCGGAGGTCGCAGAAGAGGACGAAAAGAAGTCCGCCAAGGAGATCGAGAAGCTTACTAAGTCTGTCGAGTCGAAGACTGAGAAGCTCGAGGATAAGCGTGAGCAGCTACCGCTGGCGGAGGAAGACTTGCGCTTGGCGAAGATGAAGCGCGACGAGACCTACAACAAGACCAACAAGAAGGGTGAGAAGACCGCTACTGATTCGCAAAAGGCTGCGGCGGATCAAAAGGTCGCTAAGGCTGAGCGGCGCGTCGAGAAGCTGAAGCAGGAGATCGCGGAGCTTGAGCGGGAGATTGAAGAGCAGGAGAACACGCTTAATGGTCTTGATTCGGATGTGCTCACGCCGACCGATGAGCTGAAAAAGGCGTCCGGTACGTCCGGCAACAAGTACGCGGACGAGATCATTAAGGAGGGCCGCCGTAGGGGTATTAGTGACCGTGGTATCAAGATTGCTTTGGCGACTGCCCTGGTCGAGTCGAACCTGAAAATGTATGCGAACCCGGCTGACCCGGCTTCGATGAAGATGCCGCACGACGCTGTGGGCTACGACCACGACTCCGTAGGGCTTTTCCAGCAGCGAAACAACGGCGCGTGGGGCACCACCGCAGACCGCATGGACGCGGCGAAGTCGGCGGGCATGTTCTACGACAAGCTCGACGACGCGGACTACAACGCCGGGGACGAGGGCGCGCACGCACAGCGCGTGCAGGTGTCCGCGTTCCCTGGTCGCTATTCACAGCGCATGGGTGAAGCACAGGGGCTGCTCGACCGCTACAACCAGTCGTCCGGCATGAAAGTCACGGCGATGGCCGACGGCGGCATTTTGGGTAACGCCCGCTCCGCGTCCATCAATGAGGGTAGCGCGGTGCTGTGGGCCGAAGACGGGCCGGAAGCCTACATCCCACTGTCGAGCAATAAGCGCGCCCAGTCGCTGGAAATCTGGAAAGAAACCGGCAAACGCCTAGGTGTAGACGTGGCAAGCATGTTCAACCTGGTGGGCGCGGCCCTCCCCGGGCTGATTCAGGGCCAACTGGACTTCTCCACCGGCAGCACTACCTCACTTGACGCTCTCGGCCTTAACCAGGAAGCCGCCGCCTACCGCCTGGGGCGCGGCGCGGAAACAGCCACCCAAAACGCCGTCGGTGCGGTCTTCAACGGCCCCGTGCAAATCAACGACCCAAAGAAATACCTGCAGGGCCAGCTCGACAACGCCGGAAAACAGCTAGGTAATGCCATGAGGAGCGTGATGCTGAAATGAGTCTGATTCGCACAGACGTGACCTGGCGTAGGCGCGACGATTACCAGCGTCGCGACTCGATGAAGTTTTTCCTCATCGGTGCTGACCATAAAACCCGGTGGGCGTTCGGCGCGCCCGACTCCCCGGTGCGACTTGCCCAGGTGCCGACGGGCCTGCAGGGCGCGGGCTTCGAGCACGATTACCAGGACTTTGTCGGCATGGACGGTGGACTGTACCGGGGCACGACCGATAAGCGCGGCAGTATCACGATGAAACTGTGGGTGGCCGATCCCCGCTCGAGCGCCTGGGCGCGCCGTCAGCACACCCTGTGGCGCGAGAGCCTAGGGCGCGGCAAGGAACCGGCCCGCCTGTACGTCGTGTCCAAAGAGTCCGGCTACTGGTGGATCGACGTTAGGCCCGAGACCGTCGCCGAAGTCGACTACATGGCCGAAGCTGACGTGCCCGGCGCGGCTGGTGAGATCGGCGAGATCGTCACATTCACCACCGACCAATCATTCTGGACACGCTTCGACGAGGTGCGAGAATTTACCCCGAAGACCGGCTTCTCCGCCGAGTTGCGCAACTTGGGCGACCAGGAGGCGTGGCTGCGCTGGACTGTCACCGGCCAGCACTCCGGCGTGTACATCGGCCTAGACGGGGACACGCAATTCCTGCCAGACCCGGACACTATCGACGCGCTCGAGTCCATGACCAGTAGCGAGGTGGAAGCGTCCCCGATGCTCGAGGGGCTGCTCAAAGGGTTAGGGGTCGAGTCCATCGCGGACGCGGTAAATAGCGACGATTTCAGGCGACTGTTGAGCGAGCACGCCCGCGGCGCGGTAAATCTTCCGCACATCCAGCACAAGGTGCACGGCTATATCGTCGACACGGACGAAGCGTGGCCGTCGATCATCTCGACAGCGGGGGAAGATCTGCAGCCAATCTTCCCGCGCAAGTGGTGGTCGAAACCACTACCGCCGCGTGGCGTGGATCGCGGGCGTGCGTCCAAGCTTGTCATGCGCCCGATTAATCCGGGCACGGACTTCAAAATCGAGGTGGCATACACGCCCAGGACGGAGCAGGCATGGTAGATCGCTTAGGCACCAACCCGCTGCAGATCCTGGTGCACAACAACGACTACACCCAGGCCCGGCCCGTGGGGCACTACATTTCGTGCCGCTTCTCGGAAGAATTCGGATTCACCGCGGGCACTGGCCAGCTCGTCGTCGAAGCCGACCACCCGCTGGCGGGCAGGCTCATGCAGGCCGACATGGACGTAGTGCCAGTCACCGCATCCTACAACGGCTGGCAGTGGACAGGCCGAGTGCGGGACTATGTCGCCACGGGCACACCGGGGCGAGAAACGCTGACCTGCGAGCTAGTAAGCGACGAGCTGCAGCTATCGAGCGTGCTTGCGTTCTCGTCGCCGAAAAGCTCCCTGTCTTTGCAGAAAAAGCGGGACTACCAGCGCGGCCCGCTACTGCAGGTGGTGCACCACTACCTCGCCGCCAACCTGGGGCGCGCAGACCTGCCTGTCTACCTTTTCATGCCGCCGTCGGCCAGGCGCGACACCTCACCCAAAATCGACGTGTCCGCCCGCATGACCTACCTTGACCAGCTGCTCAAGGACGCACTCGACCAGCACGACTACAACCTCGTGGCGCGCATGTGGTGGCCGGGCCAGCCATTCCCCGTAGGCAAGATGGTGCCCCTATCTGTCGCAGGCCAGGACATTATTACCGGCGTACTGTCCGAAATGGGTAACACCAACCCGGACAGTGAAGACGACACGCCGGGCGGCGGGGAGACCGCGCAGGCCGCATCAAACTTCGTCCGACTGCGGCGCGGCGAAGCCGACAACGCTATGAACGAGGGCGCGCCGGGCCTATTCACCCCAACCACCGCGGGACTCATGGTGTGGGTGGAGCCAGTACGCGAGCGTGAGCATGTGCGCTTCTCGACCGCGTCCGGCGAGGTCGAAGCGATCACCCTGTCTGGCAAAGCGTCGGGGCCTGTGCGCGCCGTGGTGGGCGGCAAATCTGACGAGTGGGTCAACGAGGTCATCAACGTCGGGATTGACACTGCGGTGCAGGGTCTGACAACTGCGGTGGCTGGTGGCGTAAGTGGTGCGCTTGCTGGCGGTGCTGCTGGTGCGACGCTTGGCTCGGCGGCTGGCCCTATCGGCACTGCTATTGGTGCCGCGGCTGGCCTGTTGATTGGCTCACTTGCCCGGAGCGCGACGGAGGACACGGTCTTCGCGTTCACTGACCGGGTGGATGTGCAGCGCAAGGCCACGGAGGGGCCGTTCCACCTGCGTGAATCTTTCACCAGCTCTAGCGCGGGTGTGTTCACCTACGACACGTCGGCACTCGCCGAGCGGGCACTCTTGGACGCGCAGGGCGGGCAGGCCATTAGCTTCACGATGGTGGACGGGCGCTCAAAGATCCTCGGCAACGACTCCTGGGCCGACAACGGCAAGCCCATCCACGGCTACAGGGTAGGCGACCGCGTACAGCTCCACGAGCACCTATCCGGCAGGAGCGTGACCGACATTGTCACCGGCGTGGAGGTCACCGACGAGGTCGGGGCGCGCCTGCGGGTCACACCACGCGTCGGCAAACAGCGCAACACCTCAAATCCGTTTTTGGACATGGTCGACGGCATGAATCGCGCATTCGGCACGCTGCGTGACCTGGGGCTGTCAGCGTAGGACAACGGGGCAAATACCGCATGGTCACGGCATGCGCCTAACCGACATCATCGCTCACCTACCCGACATGCCCGAAGAAGAAGTGGAACAGCTATTCGACGCTGTGTCCGCTGAATACAAGGCCTTGCCGTACCGCTCGGAGATCGCCGCGGCACGTGCCAAGGAACGCGCCGCCACCGTCGAGCGGCTGCGGGACTCCGGCCAGCTGCCTGCGCCGGAAAAGCTCGACGACGGCACCTACCGCTACGCCGTCGGCACGGTCTTCGTCCCCGGCGAGATCGCCACCCAGGACGGCAAGGCCTACCTGCTCACCGGCGACCAGCCAAGCGCCGCGAAGCCCGCTGACGGCGAGCCGTGGCAGGAACTTGGGGGTGACGCGCAGTGAAAGACTGGCTGACCCTACAGCCCGACCGGGTGAAGCTCATGCAAAAGCACTTCACCAAGGGGCGAAACGGCAACACGATTCAGTACGTCGTCGTGCACCACAACGCGGGCGTGCTGTCCATTGACCAGATTTGGGACGTGTGGCAGTCCCGCGCAGCCAGCGCCCACTACCAGGTCACGAGTAGCGGCGAGATCGGCCAGCTGGTGTGGGATCGCGATACCGCTTGGCATGCAGCTAATGCGTGGATGAACCAGCGCTCCATCGGCATTGAGGTGTCCAACTCGGCGGGTGCGGCCCAGGACTGGCCCATCACCGACACCGCAATTCGTGAAGCCGGACGGCTCATCGCCGCCGTGTGCCTGTACTACAAGCTTGGCCGACCGGAGAGCGGCAAAAACGTGCGCTACCACCGCGAATTCACCACCACCGGATGCCCGTACCACCTCGCGCCGAGCGGGAAGTACAACCGCGCACTAATGGATGAAGCGCGACGCTTCTACGACCAGCTCAAGAACCAGAAAACCAACCCCAAGCCAAAGCCAAAGGAGACCACACCAGTGACCACCGCATGGAAAGACGGCCCCGCAGCACTCAACGAGGTCAAGCACAAGGTCAACGACATTGAAAAAATCGTCACCCTGATCGCCGACCAGCTACTCGGCTGGCCTAAAGACGATAACGGCAACTACAAAATCGCAGGCTGGGACTTCGACAGCATCATCGCCACCGCCGACCGCAAAATCAAAGAGGGCAAGGGAATCACCCTCGTTGAGCAGGTCGCACTGCTGCAAAAGTCGAATTCCAAGATCATCGAAGCCCAAGACGGTACGAACGTCGCGGTGCGCTCCCTGATTGACGCGATTGGTGGTGAGCAGAATGGCTAACGCCCCGAAGCCCCGCGCCGTCATCGGAACCCCCTGGTGGATTCGCCTGGCTATCTACGTCATCGTCGCCGCGACCGGACTGGTGCTCACCGTGCTGGGTATCGCCCAGCCCGAGCAGGTCGACTCGTGGCTTGCGCAGACCGGCTCACTCGCCGCGATGATCGGCGGGCTGCTCGCTGCCGTGAATACGGGCCGCGAGTCCGACGAAGCACCGGTAGGTGTGCAGATCCCCGTGCCGGTCGCCGTCCCCTATGCCGCCACAGCCGATGATGCGGTCGAGTGCGGGCCGGAAGACTATACGGTCCGCCACCGCGAAGCCGGAGGTGCCGACTACGGCGACTACATCGCCCAAATCAGCCACGATTAGAGCGGTCGCACCATGACCAAGACTCTCCGCGCAATCACCTCACTTTTCGCATTCCAGCTCTTCGCACGCGGCCTGGACTACGCCACAGGCAACCCGCAGCAAGGCGTGGGCACGTTCCAGGTCGAGTCCGTCGACCCGCCCATCGTGTGGGGCGCTTTTTGCATCCTCGCAGCACTCATGGTGGCTGCTGGTCTCATCGGAAAATGGAACCGGATCGTGCGCGACGGGTCAATCCTTGCCGCAGCAATCTACGTGGTCTTCGCGGTCATGGTCACGGACGACATTTCAATCTCGCCCCCGGATGACTGGCGATTCTTCACCGGCTACATGGCAAGCGCGGGCGTGTGGTCTGTAATTGCCGCGTCACTGTCGGTGCGAATGGCGGTGGATGAGCACAGAAAGGAGTGGGATGGACGAAACGCAGATAGTCGACCTGCTGACTGATTCGAAATCGCCCGCCGGTTTTCTTCTCGCGGTGCTCATCATCCTTGCCATGGTCTCGGGGCTTTTCTCTAAGGCGGCGGCTGACTACGGCGGCATTTTTGGCATGGCAGCGCGTGCCATCCAGCGACACAAGCAAGAAGCTATCGCGGCGGATGAAGCAAGTGATGCGCGCCGCCTCAGCCGACTGGAAGAAGCAATTAACCGGCTAGAAAAAGAGGTAGGTCGGCTCAGCTCGAAAGATAAAATCCACCACGAATACCAGCTCTACGTCGCCGGGTATTGGCGCAAGCTGCAATTCTGGGCCGTGGAAGAAGACATCACCCTGCCACCGCCGCCGATGAAGACCTACCCCGAATGGAAAATGAGCGAGCACCCCGACGATGATTAGCGGGGCGGGTAGGCTTGCTTTCAGCACAGCTCGCCCTCTACCTCGTACGGCGAGCTTTTCCAGAACCCCACCTTTGGCCATACGGCTAGGGTGGGGCCTTTTTTCATGCCCTAGTCTTCCTCGTCCGGCTGGTGGCTGTCCACGGTGTCCTCAAGCCATGCCGCCACCTGCCCTGCTAGATTCTCTCCCCACAGCTCTTCGGCTTCCTCGCCGTGGAAGTCCCCGAGGGCGACCATCTCGACTGCCTCGACCTCACCATATGCGCCGAGGTGCGCCTGCCGGATCGCCATCGCGTCCACGCGGCCCCGGTAGCGATCCTCGTCGAAGTCGACAGGCTCCCAGCCGTCGACAACATCGTCAAGGCTCGTTCCCAAGCGCCACACATTGCTGCCGAAAAGGTCGCTCACCTGCTGCACGAACGCTTTGACGTTCGCGTCCGGGTCGATGTTCTCCTGCTGTTCGAGCGCGGCCCGCAGCTCGTCCACATCGCTGTATTCTGCTTCCGCTAGCTCGCCCTCCGGGGACACTAGCTCACAGGCGTACGCCACTAAGCATTCCCTGACGCCGTCATACGAATAATGTGGGTCGATCCGCATCATATAGTCATTGCGGTGCGTGACCCGGACTTCGCCTTCGCTCACTTCTGCCTGGTAAAACTCCTCCTCAAGCCGGTCGGCGAGGGCCTGCAGTTGCTCAATGGTGGCCATTTTTATGTCCTTCCTGTGGGTGGTGGGTGGCTTATCGGCGTCGCCAGATGTAGAAGTCGCCTGGTTCCAGGATTTCGCCCGGCTCAACCTCGCGGGACTCAACCGGCCACGCAATATCACCCCGGGGGCTTTTCGCCGTGGGCTTGGCGACGTATCGGCCTCCGTTTTCGCCGTTGACGAGCTTCCAGTGAATCGGCGCGTCATTTGGCGTGTCCCAGATAAACGAGCGCACCCCCAGGTTTTCCGCCGCTTTGTCATGCCCGGTGGTTTCCACGGCGCGCCATACGATGCGGTGCTTGCGCCCGTAAGGGTCGGCCACATCAGCTTCGATCACATCGTGGTGTTGGGTGTTGGTGACGTGTCCGGCCCACGCGGCGAGGTCGTCCATGTCGGGCATGGCGTGGGTCATCTCCCCGCGGGCGATGAGGTTATCTTCCGCGTCGTACAGCTTCGCCTGCCAGCACGGGGTATCCGACACGTTCTCGTATTTGCTGACGGTGAGGGTGCCAACGTTTCTCCCGTCGTGTTTTGCTTCCCATTGGGTGCCGTTGGCGAGGTGCGGTGCTTCGTTGGTGAGTTCAATCATTTTCATTTCCTTTTGGTTGGTCTCTCTTGCTTACATCACCAGTATATGAAAGTCACTTTATAAAGTAAAGAGGGTTAAATATGCGGGGGTAATTGACGGGGTTGCATAGCGTGTACGTACAGGTCAATCACTGAATTTCCTTGCGGATTTCGTAGACCCAGGGCAGCGACACTCCGGCGCAGGCAGCAATGTCTTTAGGGCGTGCGCCGTCTTTGAGCGCGTCGGCAATGAGACTATTGCGCTCGGTGCGCAGGCTGTCCAGCTTGTCCTCCTGATGGGTGATCTCGGCGCGCTTTTCCTCCAGCAAGCGGAGGTATTTCGAGCCGAGGTCGCCGGCATCCTGGGCGCTGTGCATAGCTTCAACGAGTGCTTGCACGTTGTCGCGGGTGAGATTGTCGCGGTCAATGGGCTGATTGTCCAGCGTTTCTAGCTGGCTGATGTAGCTATCGAGGGCGAGCTTGGCTGCGTTGATGTCGATGCCGAGTGAGCCCGCGAGATAAAAGGCGAGTTGGTCGAATGTCTGTATCTGCATACCCTTAATGTAAGCGACTTTGTCGACTAAAGCAACTGAATTTATGAAAGCTGCTTGACATGTCGTAAACCACGACATATAATGAATGTAGACGGCAAGGAGAACAGCTCCTGGAAGAGGCCGCACAACCGGAAAAGGAAGTCCGAAAATGACCACCGCACTCGCAGTCGCACAGTTCACCAAGTGGAACAACACCTGGGCAATCCGCGTCCCCAACCACCTCGCAGAACTCGGCGCAACCGTCACCGTCCGCAAGCGCAACGGCGAAGAAAAGCAAGTCACCATCACCTACCTTTTCAAGGAATTTGACAACAACACCATCTGCGCGTTCCGCGACAACAGCCCCCGCACTGCGGCGAAGCGCACCTACCGCCGCCCGGCCACCGGGTGGAGCAACGCCCGCCACTACCGCAACTTCACGGCGCGTGAATGCCCCTGCTGCGGCGAAGAAGAAGGCGCGCTCTACAACAATGGCCGCTGCGACGAGTGCGGCTACACCGACTAAACGTAAACAACTTTTACAAACGCCTGGTCAACCACGCCAAAGGAGACACACCATGTTCATGACCGCCACCATCACCGACAAGGCGAATGCCCCGCGCATTCGTCGCCAGCTCAAAAAGCAAGGCTTCGGCTACACCCAACCCTTGGGCATGTGGGTGAAAAACTGCATGACCACCCGGGGTGCGCGCCTGCACCTTCCAGCCGTGAGAAGCATTGAGGGTGCGGAGGTCACGCTGCGCACCGTCGACGAATTCCATGCCATCATCGACAACGCAACCAAAGGAGCCGCATAATGACTCCCGCAGAATTCCGCACCAAGCGCCGCACACTCGGCCTGACCATCCTCGACGTGTCACACGCCTGCGACGTGGCGGAGCGCACCGCACAACGCTGGGAAGCTACCCATGAGCCACCCGTAGACGCGTGCGTCTGGCTCGAGGAAAAGTGGACGACCGCCGCGTCCGCCGTCGACCGGGCCATGCAGCTCGCAGAAGAGATGGAACCGGAACCGGTGACACTCATCGCCTACCGCCGCGACAAGGACGCGCAAGAACGGCAAGGCATGACCGCCCGCGAGCACTCCGCCCTACTCGGTCACATCACCATGCTGCTCACGTTGGGTGATTTTGATTGCCAGGTGATTGATTACCAGCCCGAATAGCACGGACAACCAGGCGCGCCAGCTACTCCTGCCATGAGACCCGACACAAAGGAGCACCATGGCAGACAACGTGCCTACCTACCGCGACCTCGAAACCAAGCTCGTCCTACGCTGGATCGACACTGAGGATGTGATGGCCACCCAGCGCGCCACCATCGAGGTCACACCCGAAGCTGCCTACCTCGAGCTGCCGCGTGGCCTGCGCGGACAAAAGGGCGAAAAGGGCGACCCCGGCCCCGGCCTGTGGTTCCGCCACCTCATCACTAACAAGCGCGAGCTGCCAACCAACCTGCGCGACGTGGACGCGGGCGCAGCCTACCCCGACGTGAACACCAAGAGCCTGTGGGTGTGGGACGGGCAGGACTACATGGAGATTCCGAATTTCATCGGGCTGCGAGGCGAGCCAGGCAAAACCCCGCGTGTGCAGATTGGCGCGGTGTCCCCAGGTGGCGCTGCAAAGGTCTCCGTCAACCAGGCCGCCAGCACCGAGGACACTTTTGTGCTCGACTTCGTCCTCCCACAAGGCCCCGTCGGCCCACAGGGACAGAAAGGCCCACGCGGCGAGGGTTCCGACCTGTCCGACTCCCCAGACGTTGACTTATCCCGTGCCCCGAATGTGGGCGAAGCACTCACATGGAACGGGCAAAAATGGGCACCCCGCAATGTGCTGTCACCGATTGGCCCGTGGATGCTCGGCCCGAATGATTTCACGAGCGCGTCCCAGCGGCTCATTGGCTCGAGCGATTTTAAGAATCGGCTGATCGCCAGCTACACGGTGCCCGGACTGCCATTTGATTGGCGGCCCGTCATCCTCGGCGGGCACCTGCAATGGTGGTCAGACCTAGGGATCCAGCTGAATGTGGACGTGCGTGTCGGAAACGCTCAAAAGGGCGACATTGTCGGGCACGGCGTGGGTGTGCGAAACGCCCGCCAGCTGCAGTACGTGTCGATCCACCCGTGGTCATTATCCCAGGTCACGCCCGGCTCCACCTACGGCGTAGTCAAAGCCAACACAGCCACCACCATCTATGTCGTGCTGGAAAAGGTCTACGGCTCGTCCGGCGCGTGGGAATTCACCCGCCAAAACGCAGGCCTGACATTCATGGCCATGCCCGTCAACGAAAACTACTAGGGGGCACGAGTGACCGATCCACGCTTCGTGCCCTCCGAAGACCTGCCCGAATACCGCCCGCCCGAGGTCTACACCCCGGAGGACGGCGGGGTCAACCCGCTCAATTCCATGACCCGCGACCAAACATGGGGCATCCGCCCAGATATTTTCCTCTCTTTCGCGGAAGCCGTACCTAAGGCACCGACGGTGGAAGAGCTTATCCGCATTGCACGTGAGAACCTGGTGCGCTCGGAGCAGGCACTGCAGGATGCTGACACGGCCCGGGAGCGCGCCGACAAGGCGCTTGAAGAGTCGGCGCGCTCCCTTGAGGACGCGGCGGCGGCTCGTGCTGAGTCCACGGCGGCTGTGGCGCGTGCCCGGTCGGCGCTGACGGAAGCGGACGCGGCGCGTGCCGAGTCGCGGCAGGCGCTGACGAAGTCGGCGAACGCGTTGCAGGATGCTGCAGATGCGCGTAAAGACGCGACGGACGCGGTGGCCCGCTCGAAGAAAGCACAGCTGGATGCTGCAGAGCAGCGCAAGGCAGCGAACGCGGCATTGGAGAAGTCGGCGAGCGCGCTGGAAGAGTCGGCTGCTGCTGTAGCGACGGCGAAAAGTGCTGTCGCGGACGCTAAGACGGCGCTTACTGACGCGAGTGCAGCCAGGTCGAACGCTAAGAGCGCACTATCACGGGCGGGTAGTGCCCAGCAGGATGCTCGCAGTGCTCTGGAAAAAGCCGACGCTGCGCGGGCAGACGCGGCCACGGCACTGAGTACGGCGGGCACTGCCCGCCAGGATGCCAGGGACGCGGTACAGAAAGCGCGGGTCGCGCAGGACAATTCCAAGAAAGCCATCAACAATGCGCGGGATGCGCAGGCAACAGCGGACGCTGCCGACCTCACATCATCGGAGGGGCGAGCTAAGGCCATCGAAGCGCTGAGCAAGGCGAGTAAGGCGAACACGGCAGCTGCGGAAGCAAACTCGAAAGCGTCGGCAGCGAACACCAAAGCCATTGACGCGCTCGGCAAGGCGACTAAGGCCAATTCTGACGCGGTCGCGGCTGTGAGCGCTGCGACCGCCGCGAATAGCAAAGCCACCAAGGCAGCGACAGACGCGTCGGCGGCGAACTCCAAGGCGATTAACGCGCTGAGCGTGGCCAGCGACGCAAACAGCAACGCGATTAACGCGCTGGCCAAGGCCACGTCTGCGAACACCGCCGCCAGCGAAGCAAACACCAAGGCGATCAAGGCGACAAACGCGGCCACAGCTGCGAACACTAAGGCCAGCGCGGCGAACTCGCGATCCATTCTGGCGCTCGAGGACGCGACTGCGGCGAACACCACCGCCAACGCGGCGAACAGCAAAGCTATCGAAGCGACGAACAAGTCTGTCGCGGCGAACACCAAGGCGACGGAAGCCAACAGCAAGGCGATTGGCGCTGTGGCCGATGCTGCGGAAGCGAACACTAAGGCCAACGCCGCGAACAGCAAGGCTATCGAAGCGACGAACAAAGCGGTCAGCGCTATCTCCGACGCGTCGGAAGCGAACACCCGCGCTATCCGCGCCACCAACCAGGCCGTGTGGGCCGCCACCGAAGCAATCAATCTCATCCACCTTGACAACTCCGGTGCGCTGACCATCTCGAGCAGATATTCCATTCCCAAAAATAGTGAGAGGGCGATGCTCTTTGACACCGCCAAAGGCAGGCTTAAAGGAGTGCTCAACACCAAAATCACGTCGAGCAGTGGCAGTGTGGTCGGCGGCGGCTTCCAATTCCAGGAAGCCGGGGAGTGGGAATTAAATCTGCGTATGTATATTCCGGCACGTCCGGCTTTGGAGATCGGCGGCCGTGTGAACGTGACGATTTATCACATGCGTGACGGTACCGCTGTGGATAGGGCGACGCTGGTCGGGCATGACGAGGGCTGGACGTGGACGGCGAATATTCATGCGGTTTTTGACGTGCTGGCCGGTGATTATGCCTACGTCACCGTTTGGGCAAACAACTCACGAGGCAGCGCACCGTTTTCCAAGGTGAAACTCGGAGACGAGTACACGGAATTTTCCACCCGCCAGATTAGCCGCGTCGGACAACCCGCCTTGCCGCCTAGCTTCCCAACCAAGTAAAGGGAGGTAGCGTGCAATTCACAACTGTTAAGCGGGCGATCCGCGCCGTGCACATCGACGGTGACGACCGCAACGCGGTGCCGGAAGTCGAGCAGGTGCAGGGCTACATCACGTTCACGCCAATGCTCGGCGAGGGCGATAGTGTGCAAGTGCAGACCGTCGAGGGGCCGGTCACGGTGGTGCTCACACCGATTAGGGCGCGCATCTCGGACGGCATGGTGATGCACCGTGGGGCTGTGGGTGTGCAGCTTTTCGCCGGGGGCAAGGGCAGTGAGCCGTCGCTTATCCGCTGGCGAGCATCGTTTAGCGAGCTGCAATCCCAGGGCGTGCCACTGAAACTGCGGGACGTGATTTTCGACGCGAAGCCTCGCGGGGAAGTTGACCTGACCACGGTGGCACCACTGGCGAACGCGCCGGAGCCGATCCTGCGCGGCCCTGCTGGCGTGTCGATGGACTCACTGACAGTGGAGGGCGGCGACCTGGTCGTCTGGGGCCGCTCCGAATCTGGGGTAGAAGAGCTTTCGCGCATCAAATTGTCGGATGTGACTAATCCTGCTGCGGAGAAAGCGGCGGCGGACACGCTGGCGAAGCTGAAATCGGCGCTGGATGGTAAGGCGGATGCGCGGCACTCGCATAAGTCTGCTGAGGTGACGGACGCGGCTTCTACCCCGACGGCTGGTGTGCTGGTCAAGTACGACCAGGCTGGTCTTTTCACCGTCGGCGCGCCGTCTGCGGCAGCGCACCCGACCACCAAGCAATACGTCGATGAGGGGCTTGCGAAGAAGTCCGACAAGGGGCACGGCCACACCATCGCGGACGTGGACAAGCTCACCGGGGCGCTCGCCGGTAAAGCAAGCGCGGTGCACCAGCACCAGGTGTCCGATGTGACCGGCCTACAGTCCGCGCTGGACGGCAAGGCTGCTAAGGCACACACGCACGCCGTTGATGACGTGACCGGGCTGGCCACACGGCTCGGCGCTCTCGCCACCGCTAAGGCACTGACCGACGGGCTGGCGGGCAAGGCGGCGAAGTCACACAAGCACGAGATCGCGGACATCAACAAGCTTGAGGGCAGGCTTGGCCCGATTGACTACGCCATTACGCAGCTGAACCAGTTCATGAATCATGCGGATCTGACGTTCGCCCCGCTGGACGAGTTTCGCCAGGTGCGTGATGCGGTGGAGGTGCGCCCGAACGGGTGGATCATCCAGACCGCCGCCGAACTCGCCGCGACGGAGAAAAAGGCCAGGCCCGGCGACATTATCCATGTCGTGGAAACCAGAGAAGATTGGAAGGTGTCCTAATGGGACTGAGTTTGATTAGACGAGGGGAACGAGTAGTGCCTGCGGAAGCCGCACCTGGCACCGGCTGGGTGAACGTGACCACGCCAGGGGGTAGCAACCCCTACATTTTCGACAAGGCAGACCAGTGCCTGGCCGTGACCGCGACGAATTGCGGCGGAGTACGCATTTACGACTGGGGAAGAAGCCCAAGCCTGTATGTGGAGTCCGCGCAGGAGGGCAAGATGCACAGCGCGGTTGCGCTTGTGTCCGGTGCTGGTTACGGCCCTGTGGTGCGTGTGCTTAATCCAACTGAATCGACGGAGGTAACAATCATATCTAGACCGCTCCCCCCCCCCTGTTTCGTAGGATTTGTTTGGGGTGGTCGTGGTGGCGTTAACACGCATCGCAACCGGCCCCGCAACATTCACCGTGCAGGGCGGCAGTCTCACCGCCGTCACGCCCGTGTCGTGGACAGTGTGGCCAACGGGACGAATCTACCCGCCGGAGGGCACCTACTGGGTGGAGACCACACCCGGCGTGAATCTCGAGAAGCGCGGCTCCGAGACGGTGAATGTCACCCCGCCCACGCTCGTTTCGTTCAAGGACGGCGACTACCTGCTGCTGCAATTCAGGCAGGACGGGCAAGCAATCAGACTCGACCCCGCCTAGCACAAGGGGTGAGCTGCTAATGACACTCACCCTGATTAATCGCACGGCACGCCGGGTAGGCATCGCCTGCACCGCCACCGACACCGCATATTTCTACCCGGATGAGGGCTACCAGGCGTTCACCAGGGGCGCTGGGCACTCCGCCCGAATCAGGCCACCGCGTGGAGTGTGGGAAGTCACCATCGACGGCGACAATCTGTACGACGCGTCACCAAGACTCGGGGGGAAGCGCGCCAAACCGACAGGCGGGCGGATACAGTTCACCCGCTACTACAGCGGCGACGAGTCAATCCTGATTCGCCCCACCGAGCAGGGCGCGGTTTGCACTGTGGTGATGGAGGAAGCCCCCCCCCCAATTCCCTAGAATTTTGGCGCGCCTTGCGGGGTGGTCGGCATGGCGCTAAAGAAAATCAACCCGCCGTCCGCGTCCGGTCCCGGCTGGTATGTCACCCGCTACGGCGCGTTAGCAGTGCTGCGACTGCGCAACTACAGCGGAACTACCCTCACCCTGCCGGGCGGGTTCACACCCACAGCGGACTGCACCTACAGGCAGGCCTACGGGGACGTGAATATTCGCATGTCGGGCAACGTCACCCTGCCGGACGTTCCCCAGACAATCTGGGACACCTTCGTATACCCAGTCGCCTAAATCAGCGGGGGGGGGGTGGCGTAAATGGCACTAGCCAAGATCGGCACCAGCCGCGACACTTTGTGCGCACGCTCAACCGCCAACCCGGACAGACCCTGGGTGACATGGACGCTTCCGCCCACGCACTGGGTGGAGCAGCCCGACCTGGGCACAATCACGCTCCCGCCCGGCAGGTACCGGGTCGAGCCGGTAGGCGGGACTGCACGACACTGGCCGGACACCGGCGACGCGCAAGACTACACCGGCGTGTTCTACGCGGAGGACGGGCAGCTCCGCGCCTACGCGTCCCGCAACCCAGCGACGGAGGTATTTATCACCCGCTTGGCCTAGCCCCTGCTGGGGGTGAGCGCCGTGGCGCTTAAAAAGATCAGCGAGCCGATCACGAGCCTGGACGGCACGGAGCACCTGGACAGCCTCACCGCCAACGGCACCTACCACCAGGCAATGGTGAAGAATGCAAGCGCCAGGATGGGCTACCCGGAGAACAGCGTCGCCGGCCTGCTCGAGGTGCACTCACCGGACGCGAACATGGTCTACCAGCGATTCACCGAATTCTGGTCTGGACGCGTATGGCACCGGGGGAGCTACCGGGGCGAGTGGAAACCCTGGGTGGAGGTAGCCACCACTTAGACAACCAGCTTTTTGTGCGACCCTCTGACCGCCCCACGGTTAGGGGGACGCTCGCATTTTAAGGAGGACTTTTTATGACACTTGATGAGATCACCGGCGCGATCCGGCAACTCGACGACACGGACTTCAACGCGCTCAGCGACCAGATGTTCATCATGCGGGAAGAACGACGCGCCAGGCCACAAGTCGAACAAGCCAAGCAAGCTGCCGAAGCAGAAACAGCAACCAAGATCGCGCAGCGGCTCGCCGACGAGCACCCCGAGCTAGTCGAGAAGCCAACCGAAAAGACAGACGGTGAGGTGCGCGACTGGGAGCCGTGGCACCCGCTCAAGACGGACACGCACTACCGCTACGGGGATAAGACCCGCCACAACGGCAAGGTGTGGCGCGACGTGCTCGACCCCACCGGGGCCACCCTCAACGTGTGGGAGCCAGGCGCACAAGGTATCGACGAGCGCTACTGGGAAATCCTCGAATCGAACGCACGACCGAGCATGCCCGCCGCCGAAGACGCCGACACGCCAAGCACGCCCACCCAGCCCGCCGAGGATAGGACGCGAGAGTGGGAGCCAGGGCTAGACGTGAAAACGGGCGACAAGCTCGCCTACAGGGGCGTGACCTACACCGTCAGGCAGCCACACACGACCGCCGCACACTGGCTCCCAGACACACTCCCGGCGCTCTACCAGCCCGCCTAGAAATCACCCCCGTATTCGACAAGACAGGATGGGGTGGGGTAGGACTTTTAGGGCAAAGGTCTGCATGACCTAGTGCATGACCCGTAACCGGGGGAAACACAAAACCCCTGGCAGTAGTGGAGCCGGCGACGAGAATCGAACTCGCACTCTCAGCTTGGGAAGCTGATGTTCTACCACTAAACTACGCCGGCATCTGCCGCACAATGATACGCGCGACAATGGGGATACTGTAGCACCGTCCCTCCCTGAATCGGAAAACGAGCCTGCCGTATGCTTGTGGCGTGCTTCTTTCAGATCATGACATCCGTGACGCTATTGATTCCGGCCGCCTCGGCATCGACCCGTACGACGCTTCGCTGGTGCAGCCGAGCTCAATTGACGTGCGCATGGATAAGTTCTTCCGCGTCTTCAATAACTCGAAGTACACGCACATCGATCCGAAGCTGGAAATGCCGGATCTGACCACGGCAGTGGAGGTACCCGAGGGTGAGGCCTTCGTTCTGCACCCGGGTGAGTTCGTGCTGGCGTCCACGCTGGAGCATTTCACGCTGCCCGCTGACCTGGCCGGCCGCCTGGAGGGCAAGAGTTCGCTGGGCCGACTTGGCCTGCTCACGCACTCCACGGCTGGCTTCATTGACCCGGGCTTTTCCGGCCACATCACCCTCGAGCTGTCGAACGTGGCGAACCTGCCGATCACGCTGTGGCCCGGCATGAAGGTCGGCCAGCTCGCCATCTTCAACATGTCCTCGCCCGCGGAAGTCCCGTACGGCTCGGGCGCGCTCGGCTCGAAGTATCAGGGCCAGCGCGGGCCCACGCCGTCGCGCGCGTACTTGAACTTCCGCTAGCCCTATTTTTCAAAAACAGCGGTTTTTGCAAAATAGGATCGCGTCTCGCGCTGCTTGTTTGCAACTTTGAAAAATACAGCGCCCCAGCCGCCCTACGCCCCTCACCCTGCCGTGTCCGACCCGACCGGGCATAATAGGCAGTTATGCGGATGACAGTAATTGGCACCGGATATCTCGGTGCAACCCACGCGGCATGCATGGCTGAACTTGGCCATGAGGTGCTGGGCGTGGACGTAGACCAAGAAAAGATCGATCAGCTCAAGGCCGGAAAGGTCCCGTTCTACGAGCCGGGCCTGCCGGAGGTGCTTGAGCGCAACATGGCCGCTGGTCGCCTGGATTTCACCACCTCATACGAGGAGGCAGCGGCCTTCGGCAGTGTCCACTTCATCGGTGTGGGGACCCCGCAGCAGCGCGGCTCTTACGCGGCGGATACTCGCTACGTGGAGGCCGTGATCGATTCGTTGGTGCCGCACCTGGAGGGTGCGCACGTCATCTTTGGTAAGTCGACGGTGCCGGTGGGTACCGCCGCGGCGCTGCAGGAGCGCGCAAATAACCTCGCCGCTCCGGGAACCACTGTGGAGATCGCGTGGAACCCGGAGTTTCTGCGCGAGGGCTACGCGGTCAAGGACACGATTGAGCCAGACCGCATTGTGCTGGGCACTCGCCCGGAGGATTCGCAGGCCGAGGCCATTGCGCACGAGGTCTACGCGACCCCGCTATCCAATGACACCCCGTTCATCACCACCGACTTGCAGACCGCGGAGCTGGTGAAGGTGTCCGCCAACGCCTTTTTGGCCACGAAGATCTCGTTCATCAACGCGGTCAGTGAGGTCTGCGAGATTGTGGGCGCGGACGTGACCAAGCTGGCCGACGCCATTGGCTACGACGACCGTATCGGCCGCAAGTTCCTGGGCGCGGGCCTGGGCTTCGGCGGTGGCTGCCTGCCGAAGGACATCCGGGCGTTCATGGCGCGCGCGGGCGAGCTGGGCGCGGACCAGGCGCTGACCTTCCTGCGTGAGGTGGATGCGGTGAACATGCGTCGCCGCGAGCGCGTGGTGGACATGGCGCGCGCGGAGCTGGGCAGCCTGATTGGCCGCCGCATCACGGTGTTGGGCGCGGCATTTAAGCCGAACTCGGATGACGTGCGCGATTCGCCGGCGCTCGCGGTGGCCGGCCAGCTCTCGCTCGCAGGTGCCGCGGTGCGCGTCTTTGACCCGGAGGCGATGGACAATGCCCGTCGCGTGTTCCCCACGCTTGACTACGCGGACACACTCGATGAGGCACTTGAGGGCGCTGAGCTGGTGATTCTCGCCACCGAGTGGAAGCAGTTCAAGGAGATGGATCCTGTCGCCTCGGCGAAGCTTGTGGAGCAGCCGCTGCTTATCGACGGCCGCAACGTCCTCGACGTCCCCACGTGGCAGCAAGCGGGGTGGACCATGCGGGCCCTGGGGCGCAGCCTGTAGAACTTGCCGCATAAGGGGTGCATGATGGAGGTATGGCTGAAGAAAAATCTGCACCCTTTGTTAAGGGCGCCCTCGGTGCCGCTGCGGCGGCGCTCGGCGGGGTCGCCGTCCACGACCTGACGCAGCGGAAGTACCCAGTCCTGCGTAACTACCCGGTGCTGGGGCACATGCGCTATCTGCTCACGGACATCGGCCCGGAGCTACGTCAGTACTTCATCGAGCGCGATTGGGACGGCCGCCCGTTCAATCGCGATCAGCGCAACGCGATCTACGAGCGCGCCAAGGGTATACAGAGCGAGACCGCCTTCGGCACGGTACAAAACGTGTCTGAACCAGGCCACGAGTACCTTGTGCACTCGGTCGCGCCCGTCGCGCAGCCGGAACAGACGCCCCGCACGCTAATCGGTGGCAAGGACTGTGCGAAGCCCTACTCGATGTCGCTGATGAACGTGTCCGCTATGAGCTTCGGCTCGCTGTCGCGCAACGCGATTCGGGCGCTGAACAAGGGCGCTGAGCTGGGCGGTTTCGCCCACGATACGGGCGAGGGCGGGCTGAGCCCGTACCACATGGAAAATAACGGTGACCTGATTTGGGAGCTGGGCACCGGCTACTTCTGCGCGCGCACCCCGGATGGGGACTTTGACCCCGTACAGTTCCGCGAGAAAGCCGCGAATGATCAGGTCAAAATGGTGGAGCTGAAGCTGAGCCAGGGCGCGAAACCGGGGATCGGTGGCGTGCTACCAGCGGACAAGATCACCGCCGAAGTGGCTGAGATCCGTGGCATTCCGCGCGGGCAGGACTGCATCAGCCCGGCCCGCCACCGCGTCTTTTCCACCCCTGTCGAGCTGATCGAGTTCATTGCGCAGATGCGCGAGCTCGCCGGCGGTAAACCGGTCGGGTTCAAGCTGTGTGTGGGTAGTCGTCGAGAAGTCCTTGCGATCTGCAAGGCGATGCGCGAGGTGGGCACCGCCCCGGACTTCATCGTTGTTGACGGCTCCGAGGGCGGCACCGGCGCGGCCCCGATCGACTTTGAGGACCACGTGGGCATGCCGCTGACGCACGGGCTGATGACGGTGCACAACGCGCTCGTCGGGACCGGCCTGCGTGACCAGGTCAAAATCGGCGCGTCCGGCAAGGTCGCGGGCGGTTCGGACATCGTGATGCGCCTGATCCAGGGCGCCGACTTCACCAACGCCGCGCGCGCCATGATGATGGCGCTCGGCTGCATCCAGGCGCAGCACTGCCACACGGGCAAGTGTCCCTCGGGCGTGGCCACGCAGGACCCGCGCCGCAACCGCGCGATCGTGGTGGAGGAGAAGTCGCGCGCCGTCTACAACTTCCAGAAGGCGACGGTTGCACAGGCCGTGCGGCTGATGGCGTCGATGGGGGTCAGCGACCCTGCGGAGCTTACCCCGGCGATGCTGCGTCGTAACGTCTCGCCCACCGAGGCGCGCTCGTACGCGGAGCTCTACGAGTGGCTCGCCCCGGGCCAGCTGCTTGATAGCGCCCCGGCGTCCTGGGCCGAGGACTGGCAGGCAGCTTCCGCGGACACGTTCCGCCCAGTGTAGGGCCGCAACGCCCGTGGTAGGCGGGCATGCAAAAAGTTCCCGGGTTCGCCTTGAAACCGGGAACTATTTTCGGGAAAAGGCCCATAACATCAGGTCGAATCATCGATGGAAACTTCCCTGTCAAGGTTCATACGCTCACAGAAGTCTTCGTCG
>OJLY01000215.1_pt1 | contig 42563 bp, 39 predicted proteins | sample 1597031 | NCBI WGS metagenome assembly OJLY01 (sample SAMEA3904673, study PRJEB24821) | metagenome | biome: Builtin; feature: hospital; material: surface | place: USA | collected 2013-06-03
TCAGTAAGCACTGACCTAAAATTAAGCCAAACAAGCACCAAAGTAAGATTGGTACAAGCAAGTGGCGATACTATAATAGAACCAGATAACAGCTCTTACACAGTCGAAATCAATAACGGCAATACACCAAACTTGACCCTAAGGATAAACCCTCCATACAGAGAGGAAAAGAAAAACAATCCAGTAGGATCAAGTCAGGGACAAAGCGAAGAACAAACTCAAACTGACGCCGACAAAGAAAGAGAATATATCTTCATAGTAGACATGCCATACAAAGACGACACTAGAATAGGTGCCAAGGCAACCTACGATGTAGGATCAGTCGATAAAGACACAGGCAAAGTCACATTTGGCGACAAAGACATCAAGACAGAGCTAGATAAGTACGCAACAAAAGAAAATCTAACAATTGGTCAAACAACTGTAGACATGAAAGCCTACGAAGATAAATATCTAGCCCGTGACATCAACCTACTAACAACAGATATAGGCAACATCAAAAAACCATCAATCCATTTCATAAAAGTAGACGAAAAAACTGAAAAAGCTCTAGCAGGAGCAGAATTCGAACTTCAAAAGAAGAACAATGGCGATTATGTAACCATTGACAGGAATGGAACTCCAATAATGCCAAGTAATACAAACAAATCAGACATATGGACAGCCACATCTGACAAGAATGGTAAATTCTCATTCGAGAACATCCCAGACGGCGAATACCGAGTCTACGAAACCAAAGCTCCAGATGGATATTCATTAATGGATAGAGTCGCATTCAGATTTAAAGTAGAAAAAGGCAAAATCTACGAGCTAGATAAACACGATGATAAGGTCACAGCTAAGCTTCTAAAAGTAAAGGGAGAAGAAAACTCCGACAAATACAGAATCAAAATAACCAACAAAAAGGCCGAATACCCATACACAGGAGGCCCAGGAACCTGGATAGGCTACACCCTAGCAGGACTAGCAGTAATGCTAGGCGGAGTATTTATTTACTTTAAAAGGCAAGCCCGTCTAGCTCAGTGAAGACCTCCACAGAGTGGTCGAGCGTAGCTCGAAGAAGCTATAGAAGCCTAAGGAAAAAAAGGGCAAAGCCCCTAAAAGGTGAGGAAGCTTCCAAAAAGCTTCCAACCCAACTTCCCTTTTCGAACGCATGTGAGGGCAAGCCCGTCCGGCTTTTAGAGGACCTCATGGTTCTGTAGATATAGGGTTCTGTAACTACATCGGCATTAGCCAAATACGATCACCCTTGCTTCGAGTGAAGTGGGAAGCCCGTCGGCGCATTGAGACAAGCTTAACAGGGTAGTAAGTTATCAACAAAAAACTAAGAGCAACAATCCATAAGTAATCAAAAGGGAAAAAAAGGAAGCTCGAGAGCTTCAACCTACTCCCTTGCATCGACCAAAGGCAAGCCCGTCTGCTCATTGAGACATGTCTATTAGAAACGCTAAGAAGTCAAACAACAAACCAAGGGCAACAATCCATAAATATTCAAAACTGGACAAAAACCCAAAAACAACATTCCATAAATATCCAAATGGAAAGAAGGGGCAACAAACCCCACAACACCAATAATTATTAGGCCCCTAAAAGCCTATGATTATATAAAACAAATCGCCGCATCTACTGGGCGAAGAAGACACTTGCTCTAAAAAGCAAGAAAATATGTCAAAATTCCCGAAACTATGGTATAATAGTAAAAAGGGAAATGCTTTCAAATAAGGTAAAACCAAAAAAAGAAAGCAACCGGCAATACGCCACAAAAAATAGACAGCCCGTCCCTATTTATAGAAGGCAAAAAGGTACATAAACCAAAGCCCCTATAAGCAGCTGGCCCACCAGCACGAAAGGCAAGTCGCTAGCCTAAGCAAGCCCGTCCGGCTCGGAGAGGACCCGTGCGGAGCACTCGCAGCGAAGCGAGAACAAGTCCGTATGGCCCTTAGAGGACCTCTATAGGAGTGTCAAGCAGTACGGAATTGCAGAACACAGCGACACTGACAAAAAAATATATAAAGGAGAATGATATGAAAAGAAAAATTTTGTCATTATTAACAGCATTCGCAATGGTATTCGGAATACTCGTATCACCATTCACAGCAAGTGCAGCTGATGTTGTTGAATCAGGATTAGATCCTGCAGCAGCTAAAGCTCAAAAGACAGATGTGGTTATTCACAAAATAGAGATGAAATCTCTTGATAAAGCTCAATGGCCTAAGAAAGCAGGAGTAGAATCAAACGGTATTAAATATGATGGTACTGAGTTAGATTTAAAATATTTTGCTAATGACGCAGCAGAACTAGATGACGTTGTATTCTATATGTACAAAGTTAATAGCAAAGAAAGCTATGAAAAACTTAAAGCAAATCCAGAAAATTATAGGACAAAAGAGCTAATGGATCAAAAAATAGCTGCATCAGGTGAAGATAAAATTGATGCTACTCTTGATCCAAGAGAAATTAAAACAGCAGGAGGAAAAGGTGCTACAGTTTCAGGTCTTGACAATGGATATTATTGGTTCGTAGAAGATCAAGACTCTGTATCAAGAAATGGTAGAACATTCTCTGACGCTGCAGCTGTTCCATTTGGTCTAAGCCTACCATATGCAAGAAAAGATGGTAAACCATTCACAACAGTAGCAGATAAGAATGCTCTACATGTTTATCCAAAAAACACCCTTGCTAATGAGCCAAAGGTAGATAAAGACTTTAAAAAACCAGGTGCTAATGTAGACAATCCTCGTTCAGAAGATGAAAAAAATAATCCAGAATCTCACAATGTTGGTGACTTAATTGATTATCAAGTAAAAACTGAATTCCAAGCTGGTACAAAATATGAAACAGCTTTCTGGACAGACCAAATGACAGAAGGACTAGAGTTCCAAGATAATTCTGTAGTAGTTAAAATTGGTGAAGATACACTAACAAAAGGTACAGATTATAAATTAGAAACAACTGTAAATACATTTAAACTCTCTTTACTTGCTCCAGGACTTGCAAAAGTTAATAATCAAGCAAATGCAACAACAGTTACAATAGAATATAAGGCAAAACTTACAAACAAAGCAAAAGTTGAAATACCTGAATCAAACGACGTTGTATTCCACTATGGTAACAATCCATCAAAAGGTAACACACCAGTTCCAAACAAACCAAAAAATAAAAAAATGAAGGTTAAAAAATCTTGGATTAAAAAAGATGACAGCGAAATGAAAGGTAATGAAATACCAACAGATAAAAATGTTACTCTACAACTTTATGATGCAAATACAGGTGAAAAAGTAGGTAACTCAATTACATTGCCTCAAAATGGAAATTGGGAATACGAATGGACAGATCTTGATGATAATAAATCATATAAAGTAAAAGAAGAAGGTATTGATGGTTATGATGCTGAATACGGTATTGAAAATACAGAGTCAGAAGCTGTAATAACAATCAAGAACCACAAAACAGACAACCCAGCTCCAAAGAATCCAAACGAACCAAAAGTAGTAACTTATGGTAAAAAATTCGTTAAGATGGAAGAAAATGGTACAAACAGACTTAAAGGTGCTAAATTCGTTATCAAAAACAACATCGAAGGCGATACTAACAAAGATAAATTCCTAAAGAAAGTTAATGGAGCTGACAAATCTGCATTTGACACAGCACAAAAAGCATACGAAGCAGCAGTTGAAGCATACAATAAAGCTGTAGAAGCAAATAATGTTACAGAAGATTTAAAAACAAAGCTTACTACAACAAGAGCAACTAGAGATGCAGAATGGAACGCTTACCTATCAAGCCTAACAGAGTGGACAGACAAAAAAGCTGAAGCTCTAGAACTTGAATCAGGTGAAGACGGATCATTCGAAATCCACGGCCTAAAAGAAGGATCTTACAAACTAGTAGAGACTCAAAAACCAGCAGGTTACGCAGCTCGTACAGATGAAATTGAATTCACAGTAGGTAAGGGAACATATGAAGCTCATGCTGACGGCGTAAACTTCAAACCAGAAGAAACTGATAAAAAAGACGCACAAAGAGTAGACAACAAGAAAGTTACTATTCCTGAAACAGGTGGTATTGGTTCTCTAGTATTCATCGCAGCAGGTCTAGCTATAATGACTATCGCATTTGTAGCTTACAAAAAATCTGAAGCAAGAGCATAATTATTTGATAAATTAAAAAATCTCAATTGCCTATATGTGGATTGAGAGGGATTAAGAGGGACTTTCGGGTCCCTTTTAATGTAGGTGTTTATATGAAAAAAGTGATTAGAGAAAATCGTTTAAATATTATTTTAGAGACTATGTTTATATTATCTAATATATATATTTTATATTGTTATGTAGTAAGTGATATGCTTGTAATTGAAGGTAGTTATAGATTTGCACTTGTTATTCTATCGATTGTTGTTAACTCTATTTACATTATGTATAGGTTATACAGGATTGAAGAGACTAAGTCTGATAAAATAATGTTTTGGACATTTATTTTTGCTGATATTTATACGTTGTCTTTAAGTTACTTACTATATGATAAAACATATATTGATAGAATAGGAGTTCTTTTTCTAATTAATACTATTTATAGAGTATATGATATGTGTTATTATGGGGAAGTAACACCATTTAGTAATACTACTTTGTTTATAGTATTTATCTTTCTTATAAGTGGTTTTATTATTATAGATGACCAATTATATAATGTTATACTTGCTATAGTTACTTTTCTTATAGGTGCAATTAATGAGAAATCACTAGATACTATTTATGATTTAGGCTTATCTGGCACAAATATGAAGTTTAATGACAAGAAATTTACATATCATAAGTTTAATCTATTAAAAATTATTTTGAGTATTTATCCAGCAATATTTATAAGCAACTTTATATTAAGGAATTTCAGCGAATTTATAGGTATTTCCATATTTTCATTAAATTTTTCGGATCAAATTTTATTCTCTGAAATTAGAGTGGCAATTTTTGGTGGCAGCCTTATGGTTATTAATTTTATATTTAGAGAAGAGAACATTAAAAAAATTCTTAAACAAAATTATATAATTGAAAATGAAGTTAAGAATGAGAGTGAAAACAATAGTAGACATTATGATCAAGTTGGATCTCAATTAGTAAATGAAACTAGTAAAGAAGAGAAAGTAGAAGTTTTTTCAAAAAATACTAAGAAGTTTATAGGATTTTCTTTTGGGATTTTTCTAGTTTATTCTGTTATTAAAGGATTTATTGATAAGAATGAGTGATTTTATTTTTTAGAGTTTTTTAATTTATCTTGAGCAAATAAATAGCATACAAGTTTAGTATTTCATAGTCATCTAAACTAGAAAATGCATCTAAAGTGTAATAATTTAGATTATGAATTAATGAAATTTAATTATTAATTTTGTCGGTGGTAAGTTTTGACTGATAATTATATAAAATATGTCGATTTTTATACGTATATCATTTTGAATAAACGTTTTATTACAGTACAATATTATTCAAATAAGAAAATGAGAAAAGATAGATTTTTGGAGTTATTATGAGACCAAAAGATGCTGGTGGTAATGCTAATAATAAAAATAGAAATGATGAAAATGCTAAAAGCATAATTGATCGATTTAAAGAGTATGTAGAAATATTTAATTTCGTAACACCTGGTATTATTGTCATTCTGACTTTCATTATGAAAATTATATTCATGACAGAATACCAGAAATTTTATGAAATACCGATTAAATATTTTGCAGAAATTGATTTGAGAGAATTTTTTGTTTTTTTAATTATTTTTGTTGGAACAGTTTTTTTATTTATTAGAAATCCAAGTTGGAAATTTTTATCAGATAGTGATAGTAATTCAAAATTCACTTCTACATTTCTTACTATTGGGTATATAGTATTATTATTATTAATCTTTTTTGGATACAACTATTTGATTAGAATCTATTTAATTAAAAATATAATAACCCCTATTTTAATAATTATAATAATACTTTTACTTTTCTTTAGACTTGGATTAAAATATAAATTGCCATTAATTTTATACTTAATTTTATTTATTATATATCTAATTGTAAAAAATAGAGTATTTGTCGTATCTATACCTGTAGTGATTTTTGTTTTAAGTATTATTATATCCTTATCTATTGTTAAAAATTATTATGATTTGAAGAAATATGAATATAATTCAAAACTGTATAATTTTTATGATCGGATATCTACTATTATCATTCTGTTATTTACCTTTTTGTTAATTATTAACATGGATATTTTTCCTCAATTTAGAAAGGAATATGAAATTATACCCAAAGAGGGCCACGAATGTGACGTTATTGTTGGATATTATGATGGAAAAGGGATAATATTAGATGGCGATTTAAAAGATGATGTATTAATCTTCTATACAAATAGTTTTAAGTTGAGTGACATAAGTGAGAAAGAAATTAAAGTTGTCAATTTAAGAAATCCTCCAACTAAATTTAATTATAGAGGAGAAGATATAGATATTATTGTACGAAGTCTTAAGAAAATAGATAAGACTAATGATTAGTTTAAAAATGATATTGCTATTACTATGATGAGTGAAAAAGCTGGAGATCCAGACAATAAAATACTCATATTTGAAAGCGATGAATACAAATTACAAGATTTAATGGATAAGGTTATTATTTATACAACTTTTGAGAATGTAGAACCATTTGAGGAAGTTGAAGAGAAGAAGGAAGAATCTAAGCAATAAAAAAACTGAATTTAGAAAGATCTTTTTCGATGGTATTAGGTTATTGATAATGGATAGTGTTATTAAGTGGAATATATCTTATTAAAAGTGTTTGTCGAGATGAAGTTTTTAAGTGTGCAATTTTATGGGAAACGGGAGATGATATTAATAAGTTAAAGATTTTTTATGATTATAATGGTATTGAAGAATGTGATATTGGGAGTTGAAATAAAAAGTGATATTTATGAAGAGTATAAAATCAATTAAGGAGGGTATTATATGAGTTTTAAACCATTTGAAAAGAGTGTGAAAACTTTATTTTCGGGAGATAATAGATATAAAATTCCTAATTTTCAGAGGGATTTTTCTTGGGAAACTAGTAACTTTGATGACTTTTTTGATGATTTATTTCATTTTTATGAAGAAAAAAGTCTTAAGCCTGAGGATGATAAAGGAAATTATTTTTTTGGAACTATATTATTGATTGGGAATGAATCTTATCCAGATGTTAATGCTCCTTATGAGGTTATAGACGGGCAACAAAGGCTTACAACTATGACTCTGTTTTTTGCAGCAATATGCAATATCATAAATAAATTTGACGATAGCTATGAACTTGAATTTCCTGATCGATTATATTTTAATAGTATAAAATCTGGAAAGTCTTCAAAAATTGAAAGGCTTGTAAATAACGCTCTAAACCCAATATTACCAGTTGAAATATTAAATTTGGATAATTTGAAGTCTGATGGTGCTAGTGTTACACCAATTAGTTCTGAGCAAACTTGGTTACTTGAAGCGTACCAATATATTCATAACCTTTTAGGTAGAGAAAATGTTTCGCGTAATGATATTAGTGATTCTGAATATGTGGAAATTCTTGAAAATCTAGGAAACGTACTTTCAAATTCAACTATGATATGTATTTATCACAATAATAAAGATGAAGCTAATGCTTTGTTCAGAAATTTAAATTTTAGGGGCAAACCATTAAGCCAATACGATCTCATAAAAAATGAAGTTTATAATGTTGTAAGCGATAGGGTAGATTATGTTTCTAGCATATGGTCTGAAATCGAAAGAAATATATTTGACGCCAAGTCAACTATGCAAGATTTAATTTACCATTATATGAAAGCTAAATATAAAAATATATCAAATACTAATCTATTTGATAAATTTTTAAAGAATGTTGAACCTGATAGAAAACAATATATAGATTACCTTAATAATTTAAAAACAAATTCAAAATACTATAAGATTATGTTATTACCAGATTCTGAGAATGAAATATTTGGTACAGAAAACTACTTTAATAGAGATGATAACAACGGTATTAAAAGGAATTTAATATTTTTCAAAGAGATTGAAATAAAGCAATTAAGGATTTTATTGCTAGCTCTATTTGAGTGTAGGGATAAAGGATATATTACGAATAAAGTTTTTAAAAATTATATAGAACTAGTTGCTCGACATCAATGCATACATGTGTTAGTTAAGTCTCCTGCAAATAAGTTGACTACAATTTATGATAAATTTTCTAAAAAATTATATAGCTTAGAAAAAATAGATAAAGCTGAGAGAAATAAGAAAGCAAATGAATATTTAAGAAAATTCAAAGAAGAATTAATAAGTAAGCTTCCTGAAAAAAATTCATTACTTGATACTAATGTAATATATAAAGGAAATTCAGTAAGTACAATGAAGGGAAAAGAACGAAAAGATTTTTCTTTAATCAAATATATATTACAATCATTGTCATATGATAGTCAAGATAAAGAATCAAATAAAGGAAATGATGGTTTAGAATTTATTTTTAATTCTACTATTGAACATATAATTGACAAAGAAAATATAAGTGAAGACATTTATGATATTGGAAACCTAATTCTCTTAGAAAAAGATTTACATAAAAATGTAAAGACTAGGGATGAGAAAATAGAAATGTATTCAAATTCAAAAATAACAATGACTAGAAAGTTTTGGAAACAATACAGTTCTTTTGAAGAAGAAGATATTCCTAAAAGATCGAAAGAGATTCTTGAAAATTTCTATGATATGATAGTTAAATGACGTAAATGTCAACCGAGAAATGGTCCACAGTTATTATCGAAAAGTAGTCAAGATATAGTAGAAAATTGACCAAATCTGTCTTTTTAGCTAGGGGATCGACTTTTTACATATATCAGCATAAGGGATTATATATAGCGAGAAGAGGAGAAATTTTCTCCTCTTTTTCTTAACAGTATTTTTATCTTAACAAGCTGTTAAAAAAACTCATAGCTAGTCCACACCCATTGATAATAATAACTATTATAGATATTTAGTGCTTAAAATATCGAAAAGATATAAGATTACATATCTTAATATAAAGATTTTTTAAATTTATTAGTTTCTGCTGCCATTTTAGATGAGAATATTAAACAATATATTTGGATAAGTATAGTTTAATTTATTAAAGAGTCAATATATACACTATATATGGTGCTAATTTATACGTTAAGTACTATATACAGTGTCTTTTTGTGGAGTATAAGCTTTTACAATAAATTAAAAGTAGTAAAATATTTATAAATATAATAATTGGTAAGGAGAGTTAATGGATAAAAATATAGGTGTAAAATATTTTAGTGATTATGATTTAAGTTTGTCTGGGAATTTAAAAGCCTGTGAAGAAATTTTATTAGATTATAGTGCAAATTATGAATTTGATGGAATAAACGATGTTTTAGAGAAATATAATGTTTTTTTGGTAATGAAATCAGGATCTAAACTTGATTATTGGAGTGATTCTTTTTACAACAAGTTAAGATCTATAGCCAATCAGTTAAAAGATGCTACATATAGGTTTATTTCAAGTATTGATATCAATGATATAGATAAATTATATTCCAATATTTATAAATTGTATGAAGATGATTTTTGGGAATTAATGGTTTATACGAAAAAAATTCAAGAGATTTCTAAGAATCAATTTTATGAAATTATACTTAAAAACGAAGTGTCACTTGGAATCTTATTATCTATAGAAAAAATTGTTAATTTGTTTGATTTTGAAATTCGCACTTATATTTTAAAAGATATTGAAAATGCAGAGGTTATAATAGATAGTTTACTGAGGAGTAATGAAAATAAATGTAGAAAGATCTATCTTCCTTATTCATTAACTATAGAAGATAAAATTAATTTGATTTCAAAATATACTAGTTATCAAGAAGCAAATCCAAATTATCTTTTGCTGATTTCTCAAGCTCGTAGTGAAAAAGATTTTCCAATTTCTGATAGGATTAGACTAGATGCTAGAGATAGTTATAATAAATTTTTTGATGAGAACAACCTAAACGATTCAGGAATTGTAATAGAAATTCATATTGGATATGCTAGTATAGATGAAGATATTATAGATTCCAGAAGTTTTAATAAACAGATATTTATTTATAGTAGAAATTGGCTTAGAGAAAATTTAGATAATGCTACTCTCTTAAATAATTTTATATATGTTTTTGAATTCACAGATATCGTATATAGATCTAATTTTCCTGCAAAGAAAATAGAAATTGGACCTTTGGAAAATGTCATTGGTATTGATGGAAAAAGAGAATATAAAACAGGAATGTATTTCAATTTAAAGGAAAATATAACTGATCTAAAAATGTTCATTTATTATGAAGAACTGAAAAAATTTGATAAATCACTTGAAGAAATCTATAAGTGGTTTTTTGAAGAATATTTAGTTGATGAATTTGGTGTAGATGGATTTTTTCTTAATATACCTTCAAAAGAATCTGATTATTTACAGAAAATACGTATGTTATGTCCAGAGTTTGATAATATTTTGAATCAATTTTCTATGTTTGTAAAGGAAAATAAAATAGATGAAGAGTTGATTGATATTTCAAGAAATGCAGTATCTATTGGATCTGTTCCTAGTTTTTGTGAACAAAAGTATGGATATATTATAGATCAACATTTATTAAGTATATCTAATTTATTGTTCTCAAATCAATCTATTTTAGCTTATATTTCTGATGATAAAATTGAATATGATACCTTTTATGAGATTATAAATAATAATAAAGTAAAATTATCAGATTTTTTTGATTATCAGAAAGAATATTTGCAACTATTACTTGATGATGAAATAATTTTTGAAGATGAAAATAAAAATATTATTTTTAATATTGATTTAGTAGTGATTTTGAAAGATTTCTATAAGAATGAAGTGTTATGTATAACATATTATTGTAATAAATTTATTGATATGCTAATTAAAGAGAGAAAAATAGTCACTGAAGGCAGTTTATTTTCTAAATCAGAACAGAATTATTTGAGCTTTATATTTAATGATCAGAAATATAATAATGGATATTCACTAAGAAATAAATATTTGCATGGTAGAATTAGACAAGATAAGGAGCAGCAGAGGAAAGATTATTTTAAAATATTAAAACTTTTTGCTTTACTAATTATAAAAATTAATGAAGAGTTTTGTAGGAGAGATGATTCTTGGTATGAATAAATTTATATCATTTATTATGGCACAACATTAAGGAAAACACGATATATTAATTATAATTATATTCTACAATGAAAGTCAGTTTTTACATGGCATAGTGTATTCTAAATTAGTGTAGTTTAGATTATTTAATTTGTAAATATAAAAATCAGTGTCACTCATATAATTAGTACATTTGTTAAGACATGTGTGAAGACTTTTTGTTATGCTACATTTTTCAAACGATTATTAAAGATTGAGATTTAAGGCTTTATAAAAGGAAATTTGTTTTCTTACTAGAAAAACAACCTAGATTGTGAAGATGCGTGTGAAGAGTTTGTATATAATATGAAGGCTTTAATTGTATATATAAGTTTACGGTTGGTATATTAGTAAATAATTATTATAGATAATTGTGTTTAATGCTGTATGCTATGCAAAATAGTATAATATTAATATAGGTTAAGTTTTATTATACAGATTTATATAAATTGTAAACAAGGTAAGGGATAGTTATGAGTTCAAATCAAGTAAAAAAGTTATCTTATTATTGCACTGAAAAAGAAAATCAATTTTTTGATAGAAAAAGTGCTAAAATAAAACCGCTTGATATTTTAAGGCATTTAGTTGCTTTTGCTAATGCTGAAGGTGGACAATTAGTGATAGGTATTGAGGATGATGGTACAATTACTGGATTTAATTATCAAAGTGCACATTCGATTGATGAATATAGGAATATTTTTATTACAGAATTAAGAGAAACTCCGATAAATCCCAAAATTGATATTTTGGATGTTGTAAACATAAATAATGAAGAAGATAATATTCTAATTATTTCTATCGAGGTTTCTACAGATAGAGTTATTAAGTCTTATGATGGAAAAGTATACCTTAGACAGAATGATAAATCTAAGGAATTAAATTTTGAGCAGATTCTACAATTACAATATGATAGAGGTCAAAGATATTTTGAAGATGAGATTGTTCCATTCTCTAGTATTAATGATATAGATATAGACTTAGTCAAAAAATATAAGGAGATTATGGATATTACCGATCTATCTGATGAAGAAGTTTTGATAGCAAGAAATTTTTTGATTCATGGTCAATTAACGAATGCCGGCGTACTTTTATTCGGCAATAATCCAGCTAAATTTCTTCCACAAGCTAGATTAAGAGTTGTTAAATACAGCGGTATGTTTCAAAAAGTTGGAACTGATATAAATATTATTAAAGAAAAAACGTTTGACGGAGCAATCCCTAATATTATTAGAGAAGCAAGAGAATTTATTAACACACAATTAAGAGAGTTCCAATATTTAGATGAAGATGGCAAGTTTAAAGTGATGCCTGAATATCCTGAATTTGCATGGTTTGAAGGTATTGTTAATGCTCTTACACATAGAAATTATTCTATTAGGGGTGAACATATTAAAGTTCTAATGTTTGATGACAGGTTGGAAATAATTAGTCCGGGATTGCTTCCAAACATTGTAACAGTAGAAAATATTTTGAATCAAAGATATTCTAGAAATCCTAGGATTGCAAGAATATTGAGCGAATTTGGATGGGTAAAAGAAATGAACGAAGGTGTTAAGAGAATCTATTCAGAGATGGAAAAATTATTTCTTAATGATCCCAAATACTCTGAGCCTAATAAAAGTGTTTTGTTAGTATTAGAGAATAATATATTAAATAGAAGATTAAGATCCTTAGATAACATTAAAAACCTTATTTCGGAAGAAAAGTTTTGGGGATTGAGTTTAGAGGAAAAAATTATTCTACACTATATGTATAATAGTGGAGACATAATGACTACAAGGAAAGCTACAGAATTATTGGAAAGAGGTAGTACTTTTTGTAGACGTTTACTGCAAAAACTTGAAAAATCAGATCTTTTAGAGTGGCATGGAAGCTCAATTAATGATAGGACCCAATATTACACATTAAATTTTTAAATAAAGTATTTTCTAAAAATAATAACTTTGTTGAGAAGAGTTGAGAAAAACGTAGAAAAGTTGAGAAAAGCGGAGTAGAGTTTAGAAGGTTTTAAATAAGCTTGGTTAAGATGTGTAAAAATCAAGGATCTCATGAAGAGTTGAGAAGAGTTGAGAAAAACGTAGAAAAGTTGAGAAAAACGGAGTAGGGTTGAGCAAGTTTTAAATAATCTTGGTTGAGATGTGTAAAAATCAAGGATTCCGGCAAGAGTTGAGAAGAGTTGAGAAAAGCGTAGAAAAGTTGAGAAAAACGGAGTAGCGTTGAGTAAGTTTTAAATAATCTTGGTTGAGATGTGTAAAAATCAAGGATTCCAGCAAGAATTGAGAAGAGTTGAGAAAAACGGAGTAGTGTTGAGTAAGGTTTAAGAATCATCTGAGTAATTAAATTTTTTTATTTTTTGTAGGAATACAGCTAATAACGATGTATGTACAGAACCATTTATAGAAAGAACCATGAGGTCCTACACGAGCCACGTAAATATGCCTTGATTTGGTCGCTCTAGGCCGCTAGGGTAAATTTAGCTTACCATCAAATTACTTCTTAATTTGGGACAAGCATAGACATGAGCTTGTGGGTTTAATTTTTGATTGGCTAGGTTGAAGGATTTAATTGCTTTATTATATATGGAATATATTATATAGTTCTTATAAGAAATTGTTCAATGTTTGATGTTGAATATATTTTGCTTAAAAGTATGTTATGATTGACCATGACTTCTAGATATTTTGTGGAATGACCGGAAAATTTAAGAATATCACTCGTCTTTTTTTTAGTGCTAGTTATCATCGAAGATAGAGATTTATATTGCTATTTGGTCATTTCATAAAGTGATGGCTTTTCTCATTTAGCCATATGGGGATTGTCCATTTTGTATTTGGAGGATATTTCCGGATAATTTTTCTGATTTTCAAAAATATATATCTAAGCAAATACATTTTATTCTAGAATTTCATGGTTTTGACCAATAAAGACGAGCTGTTTGGCTCGTCTTTTTCCTTTATTGTTTGTATTTTTTTAATTGCTTTTAATAAATCAAAAATCATTTAATTTGTAGGATTATATAAGGTTGTGAGGTATAATAAATCAAAAATATGAGGGTATTTTAATTTAAGGTGGTTGTTATGGACTATATTTTTAAAAAAATATTATAAAAATGAGGATTATAAGCAGTCTTATGAGGATAGGGTTAATTTTGAAGCTAGTTTAAAGCTTGATTTCTTTGTGAAGGATTTCCCTTTATATTTTGTATTTAATTCCTACACTATTAATCTTATGGACAGAGTGAGGGTTTTGGATGTTAAGCTTGATGAGTTGTTTAGGTCTCTTCCTGATGTAGCTAAGTTTTCTTTTTTGGATGATATTATTGTTGAGGAGATCCATTCTAGCAATGAGATTGAGGGGGTTAGGTCTACTAAAGAGGATTTGCTTTTTACTAAGAAGGAGCTTGAGACTAATAAGGATGCTGATCTGAGGTTTTCTTCTATTATAAAGTCTTATTCTGCTTTAAGCTCTGATGATAGGGTGGATAGCCTTGAGGATATAAGGATTATTTATGATAAGGTGGTGGGTGATGAGTTTGCTAGGAATTCTTTGCCTGATTCTGATTTGTTTAGGCAGGGAGATGTTTTTATTAGGTCTAATAAGTCTTTTGATGGGTCATACATCCATAGGGGGCTTGATGCTGATTTATTGAATCCTTTTATGGAAAGATGGATTGGCTTTATTAATGATAAGGATCTGCATATTTTGCTTAGGGTGGCTATTGGGCATTATTTGTTTGAGTATATGCATCCTTTTTATGATGGAAATGGTAGGGTCGGTAGGTTTATTTCGAGTATGTATATTAGACATTCTTATTCTTATATAACTTCTCTTGCACTTTCTAGGGGAGCTTTTATTAAGAAGTCTGATTATTATAAGTCTTTTAGGCAAACTAGTGAGAAGCTTAATAGGGGAGAGCTTAATTATTTTGTGGATGAGTTTATTAAGATTATCATCAAGGCTCAAGAAGATATGAGGGATTTGTTGAGTTTAAATATTGCTAAGCTTGATAAGGCTTTGGATTGGCTTGAAGATGAGTTTGCTGGCAAAGAAGAGATGATAAATATTTTGTTTGTTCTTATGCAGGATTATATTTTTGCTCTTGGGGAGGGCCTTAGCAGGAATTATTTGCTAGATGGACTAAAAGCTATTGGATATGGCAATATTTCTCAAAATATTAGATGTTTGGATTCGCTTGAGAGTGAGGGTTTTATTAAAAAGAATAAGCTTAGGCCGATTGTTTATAGCTTATCTGATAGTTTGGTTTCTTATATTGAGAATGATATATTATAGGGGCGAGCTTTTTGCTCGTCTTTTTTAAAGGATAATTTTAATTAGGATGTAAGAAAATTAAAGAGCTACTTTGATGAAAATTTTCTTGATAGCCCATTAATAGTTGCTTTAGTTGTAAAAAAATGATATAATTAGATAAGTTAAGGTATTGAAGGGAAGTGGGAGTTGCTTCCCTTTGTTTACTTATTTATTAATTTTAAGTTTTATATTATAATAGAAGTAAGAAATGAATTAAAGAAAAATTATAAAGGAGATTATGATGAGTGACGTTAGAGTTAGATTTGCACCTTCTCCAACAGGATATCTACACATTGGTGGTCTTAGGACAGCCCTTTTTAACTACCTATATGCTAGACATACTGGCGGAAAGATGATTTTAAGAATTGAGGATACTGATAGGACACGTTTTGTGGAAGGTGCCCTTGAAAATCTTCTTAAGGCCCTTAAATGGTCTGGTGTTGAGATTGATGAAGGTGTTATGCTTGATGAAAATGGAAATGTTACCGAAAAGGGTGACTTTGGTCCATATATCCAATCTGAAAGGGTTAAGGCTGGCATTTATGACAAATACATCGACCAATTAATCGATGAAGGCAAGGCTTATTATTGCTTCTGCTCTCAAGAAAGAGTCGATAAGGTTCGTGATCAAATGAGAGCTGATGGCCTTACACCAAAATATGATGGTCTTTGCCGTTCTATCCCTCTTGAAGAAGCCAAACAAAGGGTGGCTAATGGGGAAGAGCACACTGTTAGACTAAAATTACCAAAGGACTATGATATTTCTTTTAATGACAGGATTAAGGGCAAGATTACCTTTAATACTGACGACCAAGATGACCAAGTTTTAATTAAAAGAGATGGTTTCCCAACTTATCACTTTGCTGTAGTTGTGGATGACCATTTGATGGGCATTACCCATGTTGTTCGTGGTGATGAGTGGATTTCTTCTACACCAAAGCATGTTTATTTATACGAAGCTTTTGGTTGGGAGGCTCCAGAATATATTCACCTACCTACCGTTTTAAATAAGGACCACAAGAAATATTCTAAGAGAAATGGCGATGGCATGGTTGAGGACTTTATCGAAGAAGGTTACTCTCCAGAAGGTCTTATCAACTTCCTATCATTACTTGGTTGGTCACCTGATAGTGAAGAAGAAATCTTTACTCTTGATCAATTAGCTAAGCAATTTGACTTTGATAGGGTAAATAAGACTGGTGCTGTCTTTGATAAGAAGAAACTTGACTGGGTCAATGGCCACTATGTCAGAGAATTAAGCCCAGAAGAGCTTGCAGAAGATATTAAGCCTTACCTAATTAAGGCTGGTCTAATTGATGAGTCTTATGACCATGACAAATTAGTTTTACTTGCAGAAACTTGGCAATCAGCTATTGATAAGTTCTCTGATGCAGCTGAACTTGTTAAAAACTACTATATAAAGAGTGCCGATATCGACTATGATGATGATGCAAAAGAAGCTATTTCTACAGATGATGCCAGAATATTATTTAAGGCATTCTTAGACCATCTTGCAGAAGTTAAGGAAATTGATCCAGACTTTGCTAAATCAATTATGAAGACTATCCAAAAGGAAACAGGCATCAAGGGCAAGAACCTATGGTTCCCAGTAAGGGCAGCTGTAACAGGTTCAGTTCATGGCCCAGACCTATCAAATGCCTTCCTAATCATGGGCAAGGACCTAGTTAAGGAAAGGCTAGAATTTGTAAGGGATAATTTTTAATGAAAATTTATAATACTCTTAGTAGAAAAAAAGAAGTATTTAAACCAATCGAAGAAGGCAAAATCAAGATGTATGTCTGCGGACCTACAGTCTATGATTTTATGCACATAGGCAATGCTAGACCCCTAGTTGTCTTTGATACCTTCAGACGTTTTGCAAAATTTAGGGGTTATGATGTAAAATATGTGGTAAACTTCACCGATGTCGATGATAAGATAATCAAAAAATCAATCGAAGAAGGCATCACTACAAAAGAAGTCACAGACCGCTATATAGACCAATATATGGCAGATGCCAAGGACCTAAACTTAGATGAAGAAGACACCATCCACCCAAGGGCAACCGAGGTAATGGATGATATAATCGCCTTCATAGATGGCCTTGTTAAGAAAGGTGTGGCCTACGTTTCAGATGGGGATGTTTACTTTGATGTAAGCAAAAAAGCTGATTATGGTAAATTATCAAGAAGAAATCTTGACGACCTCATGCACGGGGCCAGCAATAGGCTTGATAATGATGATGTAGGCCGCAAGAAAAACCCGGCAGACTTCACCCTTTGGAAAAAGACAAAAATTGAGGGCGAAGTGGCTTGGGATTCTCCTTGGGGAGCTGGCAGGCCTGGTTGGCACATAGAGTGTTCAACCATGAATAAGAAATTCTTGGGCGAAACCATTGATATACACGCAGGTGGGGAAGATTTGGAATTTCCTCACCACGAAAATGAAATAGCCCAATCTGAAGCCCTAAATAAAGTTAAATTTGCCAATTATTGGATGCACAACGGTATGATCCAGGTCAATGGGACAAAGATGAGTAAGTCCCTAGGCAATTTCTTTACCCTTGATGATATCAAGAAGGAATACGACCTAATGACCATCAGATTTTGGCTTTTGACCACATCCTACAGGCAGCCAATCAATTTCACCAGGGAAATAATTGAACAAGCTCAAAATTCCCTAAACAGACTAAATAACGCAGCCTTTAAGCTTGAAGAAGACCTAGCAAAGGCAAGCGATAAGCAAATGGAAAAGTGCGAAGAAAAACTTCTTGCAAATCTAGATGCAGCTGAGGCTAACTTTATAAGAGTCATGGAAGATGACCTAAATACAGCAGATGCCATTACAGTCTTATTTGATCTAGCCAAATTTATAAATACCAATATAAGCTCTACTTCTTCAAAGGCCTTTATAGAAAAAACTAAGAGTCTCTATGACAGTCTCTACGATGTCCTAGGGCTTGTGGCCAAGAAAAAGAGCCTAGATATAGACGAAGACTTTATCTTAGCAAAAATTGAAGAAAGAGCTGCTGCCAAAAAGGCCAAGGACTTTGCAAAGGCAGATGCCATCAGGGATGAACTTTTAGAAATGGGCATAAGCCTAAAAGATACCCGTGATGGGGTCAAGTGGGAGATAAGCTAATGGATAGAATATATGGCAGAAAACCAGTCCTAGACACCCTAGATTCAGATATTGAAATCTATAGGGCCTACATCCTAAGGCAAAATTCCAAGATAATTGACAAGCTTATAAAAAAGCTAAGGGCAAAAAATATTGAAATAGATTTTGTAGATAAGAGTTTTTTTGATAAAATAGATATGAACCACCAAGGGGTCGCCCTTGATGTGGAAAGTTTTAAATACAAGGACCTAGCTGACATCGATACTTACAAGAGGCTAATAATCCTAGATCAAATCGAAGATCCTCATAATCTAGGAGCTATAGTAAGAAGTGCCGAAGCCTTTGGTTTTGACGGGGTAATTATCCCAGAAAGAAGGTCAGCTGAGGTAAGTCCAATAGTCTATAAGACAAGTGCTGGAGCAATAAATAACATCAATATAATTAGGGTGAAAAACATTTCTCGTACCATAGAAGAAATCCAAAAAGAGGGCTTTTGGGTCTATGGACTTGCAGGCGAAGGAAGCCAAGAGATAGATAAAACCGACCTTAAGGGCAAAATTGCCCTGGTAGTAGGTAATGAAGGTAAGGGTATCTCTAGACTTGTAAGAGAGAAATGTGATATACTAATTAATATACCGATGAAGGGTTTTGTAAATAGCTTTAACGCATCTGTTGCCTCAGCCATAGCCATGTATGAGGTCCTAAGACAAAATGGCTTTGACTAAAAAAAACATAACCTATGTTGATGGCTACAATGTCATAAACAAATGGCCGGACTTAAAGGACTTATCAAAAACAAACCTTGCAGCCGCAAGGGATATGCTCATAGAAGAAATGGCTGAATATAGCGTTTTGAGGGCGGAAGAGATGGTAATAGTCTTTGATGCCTATAATCTTGACAGACTTAAAGAAACCATAGAAACAAAGTATAAGATGAAAATTGTCTATACAAAGAGGTTTCAAACGGCAGATACCTATATCGAAGCAGAGCTTGAAAGAGTAGGCCGTCGCCACAATGTCAAGGTCGTAACAGATGATGGGGCAGTGCAAAATATGGCCCTAGGCAAGGGAGCAAGCAGGATGACAGCCCTAGAGCTAAGGGGAGACCTCTTAGGCTTAAGGAGAAAGATTAAAAAAAGCCAAAAGGCAAATTTCAGTCACAACTACAGGTCTTATCCTATATCAAAATCTCTTGCAGCCAAACTTGACCAGCTTAAAATCAAGCTAGAAGATGAGGATAAAGATAAATAAATTCAAAATGGGTGATAATATGGATAAAATAAATTTAGAAGATAAGGAAACTTTAGAAAAGCTTAAAGATTATCTGGACAATCCGGATATGACCGATGAAGACTTGCTAAAAGTCATAGAATCTCTAACAGAAGACCAAAAAGAAGAAATCCTAGAAATAATCGCAGAAGATGACGAAGATTTTGACGATGATGATGACGATGATGACCTAATAGGATCAGCCAAAAAAGGAGTCAACACCTCCCTTGCCCCAATCAAGCGCAAGGATATGATGAAGCTATCAGACCTAAACAACGAAGAGATAGTAGAGCAATTCCAACTTGGCAACCAAAACGCCCTAGCAGCCCTAGTCGAAAAAAACCAGGGCCTAGTAAGGAGTCGTGCGTCCTATTTCTTTAGGTCCCACGGCAATGACCTAGACCTAGAAGACCTCGTCCAATCAGGCATGCTCGGCATGATAAGGGCAGCGGAGAAATTTGACCTAAGCCTAGGCTACAAATTTACAACCTATGCCTACAAGTGGATAGATAAAGCCATTAGAAAGGCCATAAATAAAGAAGGCCACACCATCAGGATTCCAGCAGGCAAATACTTAAAGCTAAACAAGCTTAAACAAATCTTAAAGGCCAACCCAGAGGCAAGCGATGAGGAACTCTACAGGATATTAGAAAACGAAGGCATCAACAAAAAACAAGCCGATGACCTTTTCCTAATAAATAGAAACCAAGTCAACTCCACCTCCCTAAATATCAACCTAGACAGCGAAGACTCCACAGGAGATGAGCTAATGGACATGGTAGGAGATGAATCGACCCCAGTAGATATGCTAATCTTAGAAAAAGACATGGAAAACTTCCTAATGCAAGCCCTAGATCAACTAACAGATAGGGAAAAGCAAATCATAATCTACAGGTATGGCCTAGACAACGAAAAACCAAAAACCCTAGAGCAAATAGGTTCTATCTACGACCTCTCCAGAGAGAGAATCCGTCAAATAGAAAACCAAGCCCTAGGCAAGCTAAAAGATTATTCTGATTTGGTTGGATAAAAAATTACAATACTCTTAGGATTTTAGATCCTAGGGGTATTTTTTAATAAATTTTTTATAATTATTGTATATTTTTGATGTATTGAGGTAAAATGATAAAAACGATTCTTAGAGATTAGAAAGGATTTTTATGATTAAAGTTGAAAATTTTACTAAGGAATACAAGATAGGGAAAAAGGCTGTGGATGACATCTCCTTTGAGGCGAAAGATGGTGAAATCTTTGGATTTCTTGGTCCTAATGGGGCTGGTAAGTCTACTACCATCAAGTCTATTGTAGGGATAAATTCTAAGACTAAGGGGGAGATTTTTATAAATGGCCTCCGTATCGAGGATGACCCTATAGCCTACAAGAGCCAGTTTTCCTATGTGCCTGACAATCCAGAATTATTCGAAAATTATTCAGGAAATGAATATATAAATTTCATAGCAGATATCTATGGGGTGGATACTGAAACTAGGAAGGAAAGGCTTGAACATTATTTGGATTATTTTGATATAAGAGAGGCAATGAAAGACCCTATTTCAACCTATTCTCACGGTATGGCCCAAAGGCTTGCCATAATCGGTGCCCTTATCCATGACCCACAGGTTTTAATCCTTGACGAGCCAATGGTTGGTCTTGATGCTAAGTCTGCCTTTAATCTTAAGAAAATCCTTAGGGAAAGGGCTGGTGACGGCAAGTGTGTCATGTTTTCAACCCACGTTATGGAAGTGGCCCAGGAATTATGCGATAGGATTGGCATTATTTCTAAGGGCAAGCTTATCGCTATAGGAACTCTTGATGAGATCAAGCATATTGCCAATAACGACGGGTCTCTTGAATCAATTTTCTTGGAGCTTACAGATGAAAAGCAAGAATATTAAAACTATAGCAGCCTATGCTTTAAGGGAAAGTTTCTTCCCCTACAGGCCATCAAAGCAAGTCGCAAATATGCCTAAAAACTACTTGATGAGAATAATCCTATTTATCTGGACCTATGTATTTTTGGGAGCCATATTTATAGGGGTCTTTAAGGCAAGCGCCATGATTTATGTGGGAGATGGTCAAAATTACATGTATTTTGTAAATTTTGCCATGGCCATCACCATGATGATCTTCATATTTTATGTGCCTGATATCCTCTCAAAGTATTTCACCAAGGCAGATATTTCTAATTACCAAACCCTACCCCTAAGCCAGGGCGAGCTTTTCTTGGGCAAGGTAATCGGCGGGATAAGCTCATTTTTTGACTTTTTCCTATTTTTTGCCATTGGCCTATATATATATTTTGGCGAGGCTGGTTTTGACCCAATGACTTTGATTTTGGGCCTTATCACCCTTTTGCCAATGATTGCTATACCTTATGGGCTTATTTGTTTGATGATTTTACTGATTAAGAAATTTACCAATGTCAATAGGCATGCCAAGCTTTTTAAGACACTGGGATATCTTTTGATGTTTGGGGTCATGGGAGTGATTTATTATTTCTCCTTCTCATCATCATCATCATCTAGTGGACCGAAATTTAATATAGATGTAGATAATGTCACATCAATGCTTGGAAATGTGTCAAATGTCTTCTTTAATGCTAAGATTTTTGGCATGAGCCTTACCGGACCAATAATACAGAGACTGGGCTTTAGCTTATTACTCTTGGCTCTTGCGGCTTTTGTATTATTTTTAGTATACAAGCTTGGAGATAAGTATTATTTTGATGCGGTCTTTGATGACCACATAGATATGGATAAGAAAAAGAAGGTCAAGGCCAAGGATGTTGAAATCAAAACATCTAGCCAATTTAAGGATATTTTCCTTAAGGATATTAAGACCTTATTTTCAAATATAGTCTTCGTGGCAGGTCCTATATCTATGGTAATAATCTTTTCGGTTATGGGCTTTACTACAGGTAGGAATCTTATTGAGGATTTGGACCCTACTTTAATCCAAAGCTCAATGACATCTCTTATATGCTTTGCGGCAGCCTTTGCCCTAAGTCTTCTTATTTGGACTAATGGCAATCCAGCGACCACTTCCCTTTCTAGGGAGGGCAAGAGCTTTTACCTTATCCAGACCCTACCGATAGACCCTAAGAGCCATCTCTTGGCTAGGTTTACTTCAAGCTATGTGGTTATAAGTATTTTTAACCTGATACTTGCCATAGCCTATGGCTTAATTCTAAGCCTTGGTCTTATTAATAGCCTTTTATTCTTCCTTGGCCTAAGCATAGGAGGAGGCTTTGCGACTATGATTAGTCTTTACTTTGGGACCTTTGTGGTCAATACCAATTGGAAGAAGCCTCAAGAAGTTCAACAGGCAAATCCTTTGAAGTCAATAATTTTCTACCTAGGGTCCTTGCTTGTTACAGGCCTTCTTGTTGGAGGATTTTTCCTAATAGATGGTCTTACAGGATCAATGGCTATTGCAGCGGCAATCATAATTCTTGCTCTAGCTATAATTGTGGGCCTAATATATATGGCTTGCCTTAAAAAATACAAGAAAGGCTTTATGGACGTATAAAATTTCCCGACTTTAAAAAGTCGGGTTTTTTAGTATAGTAAGTAAGCAGAAAGGAAGAATTATGGAATATCAAAAACCCTTTATTTATATAGATACAAATTTTAGCCCAGCTGATGGGCTTTTTATAAAAATGGCCCTAGACTCTTATGATTTTGAGCTTGTGGGACTTTCAGCAAATAGGTCTTATATGTCAAGTAGGGCAGCCGGTGAAAATATTTTGGGCCTTATTAATAGCGAAGGCCTATTTTTATCCGTGACAAGAAACTATTTTGACAAGGAATCTGCCTTTGATGATGAAATTTTTAAGGCAAAAGGTGATTATCTGGAAGACATGGATGCTTTTGAAAACCTCTACGATATCGCATCTGATTGCGGAAGACTTGATATAATCGCATCTGGTGATCTTTCTAATATTGCCAAGGGTCTAAGAGAATTTGATGACCTGATTGATTTTATCGACCACATATTTTTAATCTTGCCAGATGCCAAGAAAATGGATAATGAAGATCTTGAAGACTTGGACTTTATCCTCGCTTCAGGCATAGAAATATTTGCAATTGATAAGAAATTTGCAGAAAAATTCACCCTTAATGATGAAGATTTGGAAAAAATCAAAAACTCCGACCCAAATTTAGCAAGAATTTTGGAAAATTATGATAAAGAGGCTCTTGCTGGAGCCCTCCTTCTCTACCTATCCCAAAGGCCAGAAGCCTTTATCTTTGATGCGGCAGGTCTTAAGGTTAATTTTGATGAAAAGACAATCGACCATTCATCACAAAGACCAAAGGCCTATCTGGTAAATAAGGTGAACGAAGAAAGCTTTTATGACTACCTAAGAGGAGTCCTATGCAATTAAGGATGCCAGGGCCAAGGATTAGAAAAACGGGTATAGCAGTCCTTATTTCCATGATCATATCCCATTTTAGGCCTGGCGAGGGCCTTGCCTTTTATTCGGCAATTGCAGCAATAATTTGCATGCAGCAAAATGTCCACCAAACCTATCACAAGGGGCTAGGAAGGATAATAGGGACAATCTTTGGAGGCTTTGTGGGCCTTTTCTATCTCTTGATTTTCCCAGCTGGGTCAATTCCTGATCTTTTAAGGCTGATTATAACGGCAATCCTTGTGACAGTGGTAATATGGGTCATGGCAAATATAAATAAAAAAGATGCCGTATCTATAGCTGGCATTGTATTTTTGTCAGTTACCATCAACCACGCAGGCGACCTAGTGCCTTTTAATTTCGCCATCAACAGGATAATCGACACCCTAATCGGAGTCCTTGTGGCTTTTTATGTAAATTATATAGATTTTAAGATTAAAGAATCGTAATTTTAGACTTTTAAGAGCTAAATTTAGCTCCTTTTTTATATTTATTTTATCAAATTCCTAAAATGTGGTATAGTAGGGGGGATAGAATATTGCATAGAAAAGAAAGGATTATTATGAAAAAACTTACTACTCAGAAACTCGTATACATGGGTTTATTTACAGCTCTAGTGTACATATTTTCAAGGTTTTTCCAAATTCCAATAGTAACTCCGCTTGGACAAACTAGGTTTCATTTGGGAAATGTATTTTGCCTTTTAGCAGGCCTTCTTTTAGGTCCAGTCAATGGTGGACTTGCAGCAGGTGTGGGCTCAGCTTTATTTGACTTATTTGACCCAGTTTACTTCACATCAGCTCCAGTTACCTTTATCACTAAATTTGCCATGGCCTTTGTAGCAGGCATGATTTACAAAAATAGGAAAGAACTTGTAGATAAACCAAAAATTGTTATCGGATCAATTTTAGGCCAAATCACCTATGTGGTTTTATACCTAGGTAAGACCTTTATTAAAAATAAATTTATCCTTGGTCTAACCCTAGAAGCGACTATGGCAGAAGTAATCCAAAAGGCAGGAGTATCACTTACAAATGCGGTTATTTCAATAATCATAGCATCAATTTTGGCTATTCCTCTCCTAAAAGCTGTAAAATTTGACGACTAGTCTCCCAAATTGGGTAAATATTAATAATAAGTAGCCCAAGATAAGGAGATTAGACATGCAAAGAAGAGAGAAAAGATTTGAAATAGCTTGTCCCAAGTGTGGGGTAAGCTTTGAAAAAGACTTGCCAACAGCAATTTTTGCTGATAAGCCAGAAAGAAATGAGATTTTAGAGGGGATATTTGGGGAAATGACTTGCCCAGAATGTGGCAGGGCCTTTATCCTAAACTACCGCTTTGCCTATACAGATGAGTCAAAGTCTTTTATGATTATAAATGATCCAGACTTCATCGACAAGAAGGCAAGGCTAGCCTTTTCCACATCCCTTGGCCTAATTGGCCTAGATAGGAAAAACGAGCTTTATAAGCACAGGCTAAGAATAACTTACGACTATCCATCCCTCAAGGAGAAGATTTTAATCTTCGAAAAAGGCCTTGATGATAGGGTAATTGAGCTTATGAAATATTTCCTAGTCCATTCCGATGACTTTGCTTATAAGGTAGAACAAATCAAAAGCTTCTACTATGGGGCAGACAATAAATTCTACCTAGAAACAGCCCTCAATGTAGGGGCAAGTCTAGATTTTTCACAAACCCTATATGATACAATCGTAAATAATTACGGGGAAATCATCAAAAAAGACCTAAATCATTTGATAGATAGGTCCTGGGCAGAGGAATTTTTAAGGGCTAAATAAAATATTTTAATCATTTAAAAAGACTTGGCTATTTGATTAGCCTGGTCTTTTTTTGAATATTTTGTATAATTTCCCTATGAAGATAAAATTAGAAGAAAAAAAACAAAGAAAAATTGTATATGACATCCTAAATATATTTTTTGACCACGAAGACATAATCTTTACCGAGGATGATTTTGACCTAGCTATTGGCCGTGAAGAAATTTTCTACAAGGGCAAGGTCTATAGTTTTGTTGATAATAAGAGTCTAAAGAGGACTTTGTATGAAATCTTATCGGCTCTTACTGGCTATGAGTCACCTTGGGGGACTCTTACAGGATCAAAGCCCTCCAAGCTTTTAAAATCTAAGAGTTTAGAAGAAATCAAAGAGACCTACAAGGTCTCAGATGAGAAAATAAGGCTTTTGGAAGAGGTTAAGAGCGAACAAGAAAGGCTATCCTTTGATGAGAAAGCCTTTAGCCTTTATATAAATATCCCCTTTTGTCCCACTAGGTGTGATTATTGCTCCTATCCGACTTTAGTTGGTCCCCACCACGATAGGGGAGCCTATGTGGAATATTTGATAAGAGAAATAGAAGAAATCGACCTTCCAAGAGATCTTGATGCAATTTATATAGGTGGAGGAACTCCTTCATTTTTAAGGGCGGATGAGATTATCAATTTGCTTGCAGCCATAAATAATAAATATACCTACCAGGAATTTACCTTCGAGGCTGGCAGGGAAGATACGCTTGACAATGACAAGCTTGAGGTCCTAAAGGCAGGAGGAGTTGATAGGATTTCCCTAAATCCACAGACCTTTAATAAAAATATCCTAAAATCTCTCAACAGGCCCTATGATTATGACCATTTCCTAAATATTTATAAAAAGGCAAGGGACCTTGGCTTTATAATAAATATGGACTTTATAATAGGTCTAGAAGGAGAAAGTTCGAAAGATTTTGCCAAGAATTTTAAAATCCTAGGAGAACTCTTACCGGATAATATCACCTTCCACGCCCTTGCTATAAAATCTGGGTCAAAGTATAAGGAGAAAGATTTGGCTGGTGAGAGAGACCAAGCCCTTATAATTTCAGAAAAAATTGATGAATTTACTAGGAAATTTTCCTACAAGCCCTACTATCTTTATAGGCAAAAAAATATCGTATCTAACCTCGAAAATGTCGGTTATCAAAGAAATAATACATCGCAGAGGTATAATATTATTATTAATGAAGAAATCTCAAATATTATTGGCCTGGGCATGAATGCCAATTCCAAGCTTAAAAATGGAAATAAATTCAGAAATCCTAGAAATTTAAGAGATTATTACCAGGGTTTTGATGAGATTTTAAGGGCCAAAAATAAGATGATTAAAGAATATTTGGAGGATATAAATGGATAAAGCTTATTCAGATTACGTATTTAAATTTTTTAGACAATTAGCAGAAATTCCTAGAGAAAGCGGCAATGAAAAGGAAGTATCTGACTTTCTTGTAAATTTTGCCAAGGAAAGAAACCTAGAAGTAAGCCAAGATGAGGCCCTAAATGTGATTATTAGAAAGCCTGCATCAAAAGGCTACGAAGATCATCCAATAGTTGCCCTTCAAGGCCACATGGATATGGTTTGTGTAAAAGTTGAAGGAAGCGATCACGATTTTGAAAAAGACCCAATCAAACTAATTGAAGAAGACGGCTGGATTACAGCTGATGGAACAACTCTAGGGGCAGATGATGGCATAGGTGTTGCCTTTATCATGGCTGTTTTAGATGATGATTCCCTAAAACATGGCCCAATCGAGGCAATTATCACAACAGAAGAAGAAACCTCAATGGGTGGTGCAGGAAGACTTGACCTTAGCCAAATTACAGCCAAATACCTAATTAACATAGATTCTGAAGAAGAAGGAATCCTAACTGTAGGTTGTGCAGGGGGGCTTGACCTTGAAGTAAATTTCCCTAAAGAATATGAAGATTCCCAAGGAGACTTTGTAGAAGTTGGCCTAAAAGGCTTTGCAGGCGGCCATTCAGGTATGGAAATAGATGAATTTAGGCTAAATGCTATAAAAACTCTAGCTCGCTTTATCCAAGGCATAGATGGCCTACAAATTGCAAGGGCAAATGGTGGAGTTAAGAGAAATGCCATCCCATCAGCAGCAAGTGCTGTATTTGCAGTAGCTAATAGAGAAGATGCAATAAAAATAATCAATGAAAGAATTGCAGAAGTTAGAAACGAATACAAAGATGTAGATCCAGATGGGGAAATTTGGGTAAAAGAAGCTAATTTTGATGGCAAGGTCCTAAGCAAAGACCTTTCAAAGAGAATTATCGACTTTTTATACACAATCCACGATGGTCTATACAAAAAGGTAGACGGATCAATTGTCACAAGCTCAAACCTTGGCCTTCTAGAAGATAGGGAAGATTCAATCTTTGTTAACCTCATGAATAGGTCAGAAATCGACTCTCAAAAGGAAGACTGGGCCAAAAAACAAGCCCTCCTTGTAGAATATTTTGGCGGTAAAGCTGAAGTTGTAAGTGAATATTCTGGCTGGCAAAGGGAAGATTCTCCAATAATCGATCTTGCAAAAGAAGTTTGGAAGGATGTTCACGGAGATGAAATGGAAGTTTCTACAACTCATGGTGGCCTAGAATGCGGGCTTTTCAAAAAGACCCTGAAAGATACAGAGATGATTTCCTTCGGTCCTGATATAGAAGGTGCCCACTCACCAGCAGAAAGGGTAAATATAGAATCAGTAGCAAATAACTACAAATTCCTAGTAGAATTACTTGAAAGAATTTAGTTAAATTAGCAATAGCTGAAATCTGCGAGGGTTTCAGCTATATTTTAATTTTTTATAAAATCGTTTGCAAATTAACAAAATTCGAGTATCCTTATATTAGGGAAAAGAATATATGACGAAGGAGGTATCATGTACGAACAAAAAGTAACGCTTTCAAATGAAATTGGTTTACATGCTAGACCAGCATCCATATTTATAAGACAAGCCGTTCAATTTCCTTGTGATATAAGTGTCGAAAAAGCAGGCAGGTCATACAATGCCAAGTCTATCATGTCAGTTCTGAGCATGAGTGCTTCTAAAGGCGATGACATAATCATAAGAGCAGAAGGCGATGAAGAAGAAGAAGCCGTTAAATCGCTAATAGATTTAGTAGAAAATAAGCTAAATAACTATTAGCATATAAATACTTACTTACTAACAAACATCAAGACGAGCAAGGGCTCGTTTTTTTGTGCCCTTTGGGGTATTGTGATTAGTGGAAGTTTATTGATAATCCCTAGTAAAAAGGTATGATTTAAGAGTAGAAAAAAAGAGAAGTATAAAGAGGTAGATATGACTGAATTATTAAAGATAGAAAATCTCCACGTTTCAGCGAAAGATAAAGATATATTAAAGGGTATTGACCTTAAGGTAGGAAAGGGCGAGGTCCACGTAGTCATGGGGGCTAATGGATCAGGTAAATCAACCCTTATGAATGCCATCATGGCCAATCCTATTTATGAAGTTAAGGAAGGAAAGATTTATTTTGAAGGCGAAGATATAACAGATCTTAGCGTTGATAAGAGGGCTAGACTAGGTATCTTTATGTCCTTCCAACACCCAGATGAGATTCCTGGTGTAAAATTATCAGACTTTCTAAGAATTTCTGAAGAGCAAATCACAGGTTCTAAACCAAAAATCCTTGCCTTCAATAAAAAATTACAAAAAGAGATGGAAGACCTTAAGCTTGATGATTCTTATGCTAATAGGTATGTAAATGTAGGCTTTTCTGGTGGAGAGAGAAAGAAATCAGAAATCCTACAAATGCAAATGCTAAGTCCAAAGCTTGCCCTACTTGATGAGACAGACTCAGGTCTTGATGTTGATGCGGTAAGGATTGTATCAAAGGGTATAGAAGACTTCCTAGATGGGGAAAAATCTGTAATAATCATCACCCACCATAGGGAAATTTTAGCCAATATCAAGGCTGACTATGTTCACATTCTAAAAGATGGCAAGATCAAATATTCAGGCGGAGATGACCTAATGGATAGGATCGAAGCTGAAGGATACGAATGGGTGTAATATGAAAGAAATCAATATTGAAGACCAACTAAAGGATATTGACCGCGGTTATTATGACTTTTTTAATGAATTTATCTATTCAGATATCACTGAAAAAGGCCTAAATGCCGATATAGTCAACGAAATATCCGATAAGAAAAATGAACCAGAATGGATGAGAAAGAGAAGATTAAAATCTCTTGAAATATTTGAAAAGACTCCAAACCCTTCTTGGGGACCAGACTTATCTGAGCTTGATATGGCAGATATCACAACCTATGTCAAGCCACCAACAGATAAGAAAACTGCCTGGGAGGCCCTACCAGAAGATATAAAAGATACCTTTGATAGGCTTGGAATCCCACAAGCTGAGCAGGAAAGTCTTGCTGGTGTAGGTGCCCAATACGATAGTGAGGAAGTTTACCACTCTATCCAAAAACACCTAGAAGACCAGGGTGTAATCTTCATGGACTTCACCTCAGCTATTAGAGAGCATGAAGACCTAGTCAAAAAATATTTCCAAAAGGCAATCCCACCTACCCTTCACAAGTATGCAGCCCTTCACGGTGCTGTTTGGTCAGGAGGGTCTTTAATCTATGTGCCAGAAGGAGTCAAGGTAGATATACCTCTCCAATCCTACTACAGGCTAAATGCCCCAGGAGCAGGCCAATTTGAACACACAATGATAATAGCAGAAGATAATTCTAGGGTTCACTTCATAGAAGGTTGTTCTGCGCCAAAATACAATGTCGTAAACCTACACGCAGGTTCTGTAGAAATCTTTGTCGGCAAAAATGCCGAAGTAAGGTTCTCAACTATAGAAAACTGGTCAAGGAATATGTACAACCTAAATACCAAACGTGCCATAATCCAAGAAGGCGGCAAGATGATTTGGGTATCAGGATCCTTTGGATCAAAGGTATCCATGCTTTATCCAACTTCAGTCCTTGCTGGACGTAAGGCCAGAGCAGAATATACAGGTATCACCTTTGCAGGTGATGGCCAATATATAGATAATGGTTGCTCTATGATCCACCTTGCTCCAGAGACCTATTCAACAGCGCTAACCAAGTCAATTACAGCAGGTAATGGTAAGTCCATGACTCGTTCCCTAGTTGAAATGAGGAAAAACTCAGCAGGCTCAAAATCAACCGTAGACTGTGAAAACCTAATGATTTCAGAAGGTTCCCAGTCAGATACCATACCAGTGCTTGATATTAGAAATGACGATGTAGACTGTGGACATGAGGCGAAAATCGGTTCAATTGACCAAAGCCAGGTATTTTACCTAATGAGCAGGGGAATTCCAGAAGATGAGGCTAAGTCAATGATAGTAAGAGGTTTTGCAGAGCCAGTATCAAAGCTCTTGCCTCTAGAATATGCAGTTGAGATGAATAATCTAATCGATATGGAACTTGAAGGAGCAAACGGCTGATGACAAAGATAAATCAAATGAGACAGCCAACTTGGGCCTACCTAGGACTAAATTCGGCTGATTATGAATTAGTAGAAATAGAAAAAATCCCTTTTGAAAATGAAAATTCAGAAGGAAGCTTAGATAAAGTAGATGAGGCTTTTGCTAGCGAAATTTACGGCCTAAGCGATGAAATAAAAAAAGAAAACAAAGACTTTAGAAATTATTATAAGGCTTATGATATCAAGGATAAAAAGGACACAGAATTTATTCACTTTAAGCTTGATGATGAGAATAATATCCTAGTTTCTGCCATAGACATAAATGCAGGAAGGGATTCTGAGTCTTCCTTCTTGGTTGATTTTTCTGACCAAGGAGCCGAAAAAGCCTTTATCAACTCACAAATAAGAGTGAATCTTGAAGAAGATTCTAAGGTGAAATTAGTAGTCCTTGTAAATCTATTAAGTGAGGCGACAAACCTTAACTCCATAGCCACAAGGCTAGGAGATAGGGCAGAGCTTGATATCACCTATATAGAAATAGGAGCCAGCCAATCTATGGTCAACATCAGAAATATCCTAAGAGGTCATAAGGCCAAGGTCATAGAAGATGGTATCTATTTTAAATCCAAGGAAGAATACCTAGACCTAATGGCTGTAAATGAGCACTACGGCCTAGAAACAGACTCATCTGCCCTCTTTAATGGGGCCTTAAAAGAAAGAGCTGAAAAGAATTTCAAGGGCATAGTAGACCTTAGACGTGGATGTACCAAGGCAGATGGCAAGATAGGAGATTATTCTATGATGCTATCAGATCAGGTCATCAATAAGTCTGCCCCAATCCTTCTCAATGAAGAAAGAGAAGTAGCAGGCAAGCATGCAGCAAGCGTGGGCAGGATGAACAGGGAAATGCTCTTTTACATCATGAGCCGTGGCTTTAGCAAAAAGCAAGCAGAATCAATGATGCTAGAGGCAAACTTTGCCCCTGCCATAGATAAAATTGAGGACGAAGATCTAAGAAATCACATCAAAGACCAAGTCCACAAGCTAAATAGCAGGCATTAATATGGATATAGAAAAAATTAGAAATGACTTTTCCTACCTTGACTCAAAAAAGGTAGGAAAGGATGTAATATACCTAGACACAGCAGCAACTAGCCAAAAACCTAACGGGGTCATAGAAGCTGTTGATTCTTATTATAAGTACAAAAACGCCAATCCCCACAGGGGAGCCCACTATTTGTCATGGGTAGCTACAGAGGCCTATGAAAATGCTAGGGATGTCATAAAGAAATTTATAAATGCAGGATCAAGGAATGAAATAGTCTACACCAAGACTACAACCGAAGCCCTAAATCTCTTGGCCTATTCCTATGGCCTAGACAATCTAAAGGCAGGCGATGAGATCCTAATCACAATCTTAGAGCACCACGCAAATCTCGTTCCTTGGCAAATGGTAGCCAAGGCTACAGGGGCAAAGCTAGTCTATGCCTACCTTAAGGAAGATGCTTCCCTAGATTATGATGACCTAAAAGCAAAAATAAACGATAAGACAAAAATTGTCTCCATAACAGGAGCTTCAAATGTCACAGGCGAGATTATAGATGTCAAAAAAATAATCACCTGGGCCAAAGAAGTAGGTGCTACAACTATAGTAGATGCAGCCCAATTAATAGCCCACAAGAAGGTCGATGTAAGAGAATTAGATTGTGATTTCCTAGTCTTTTCGGGCCATAAAATCTACGCCCCAATGGGCATAGGTGTCCTTTATGGCAAGGCTGAGCTTTTAGATAAGATGAAGCCTTTTAATCTAGGCGGAGATATGATAGAATATGTCTATGAAGATTATTCAACTTTTGCAAAAGCACCCCTCAAATTTGAGGCGGGTACACCAAATGTAGGTGGGGTAATAGGTCTGGTTGAAGCGATAAAATATGTAGAAGAAATTGGCATGGATAATATTCACGCTCATGAGATGGAACTAACAGAATATGCCTATGACTTAATTAAGGACATAGAAAATATAAAGATAGTTCATCCAAAATCTGCCGAAGAAGGAGCCCTAATCTCCTTCGCCTTCACAGACATCCACCCACACGACATATCCTCAATCCTTGATAGCAAGGGGATAGCAGTAAGAAGCGGCCATCACTGTGCCATGCCACTTCATACCTATCTTGGCCTAAGCTCCACAGCCCGAGCCTCCTTTGCTATTTATAACACCAAGGAAGAGGTCGAAATCTTTGCAAAAGAGCTTAGAAACGTAAGAAAGGTAATGGGACTATAATGGATATGCAAGAAATCTATAGTCAGATAATCCTAGATCATTCAAGAAACCAAGCCAATAAGCATGACCTAGAAAATCCTGACATCAAAGAAGACGGCCACAACCCATCCTGTGGTGACGAGATAGTATTACAATTAAAATTAGATGGGGATAAAATCGTAGATGCAGCCTTCACAGGCGATGGTTGTGCCATAAGCCAGGCAGCCACATCCGTAATGTGTGACATGTTAATAGGCAAAACCAAAGAACAGGCTGACAAGATGGCAGACATCTACCAAAGAATGATCAAAAGAGAAGATGTGACAGATGAAGAGCTAGAAGAATTAGAAGATGCAGTAGCCTTCCAAAACATCAGAAACATGCCACAAAGGGTAAACTGTGCTCTTTTGTCATGGAACACCCTAAGGGCAGTCTTAGATGAAGAAAAATAAGCTAGAAAACTTAGAATTTATCACATCCCTAATCACAGCAGGCCTAGTCTACATCCTTTGTTTCCTCCAATACAAAAAGGAAAACAAATTTTGGTGGCTAATCCTCTTAGTAGCGATATTAATGACTGCTAATGCTTATGTAAAATACAAGAAAACCAAGGCTGAGAACTAAAAGTTCTTGGCTTTTTTCTTTATCAATTCTTAAACCTGAGGTACAATAATGAAAAAAGCGTACGTTTTTTATAACTAGGAGGATAGGATGGATAAGGTAAATGTTTCAAATTTTAGGAAAGACCTTTATAATATTGTAAAAAGAACTACCATGTACAATGAAGCCATTAATATTACTAGCAAGGATGGAAATGCTGTTTTAATAAGCGAAGAAGATTACAACAACCTACTTGCTACATTGGAAATAAAGCTAAATGATAAGTTAAACCAAAAAATCCTAGAAGGCCTAGCTATGCCTCTAGATGAGTGTATAAGCGAAGAAGAGGTAACTTGGTAGATGTATAAGATTGTCTACACCAAGAAAGCTACAGGAGATATTAAAAAGCTAAAGCAAGCAAAGCTTGATACAAAAACAAAAAATCTTATAGACCTAATAAAAGAAAATCCCTACCAAAGACCACCTTCTTATGAGAAACTTCTAGGTGACCTAAAAGGAGCTTATTCAAGGAGAATAAATATCAAACATAGACTGGTTTATCAAGTTTATGAGGAGGAGAAAATCATAAAAATAATTTCTATGTGGTCCCATTATGAATTTAATTAAGCTTAAATTTATGATATGAAAACCTGATTAACCCTATCAAAAAGGCCAGCTATTTTTAGCTGGTCTTTTACTTTATAAAAATTCTACTTCAGTTTCGCCTATAACCACAGATGGGACTCCTGCCCTGTGGGCTGCCCTTACATCAGCATAGCCATCTAGGGTGTCCCTATATTTTAGAAATAGCTTAAGGCTTGGCATGGATGAGGTTATATTTACCATGTCGTATTCTGCGTATTTTTCTGGGTTTTCCTTGGCTTCTGCTAGAATATTTGCACAATCAGGGCAGAGGTCGCTTACAAAAAGTATTTTATCTTTCATTTTTTATCCTTTCATATTCTACATATTTAAAGCTAAGTCCATTTTCTATAATTGGATCAGACTCACTTTTTATCCTAAAATTAGGATCTGTATCGAAATTATGAAGGAAAATCTCTGCAGGTTTTGTGGCATCGATTTTTGTAATGATGGATCCATCGCAATAATCTATAAGAAGGTCTACAAGTTCAGCTCCTCCGATTAGGAAAACTTCCTTATCAAGATTTTTTACATAAGAAAGAAGGCTTTCGATGTCATTAAAGACCCTAGCACCCTCTCTTTTTAGGTTTTTATTCCTGGATAAAATCAGATTTTCCCTACCTGGTAGGGCCCTTCCCATTGAATCAAAGGTCTTCCTACCCATGATTAAAGCCGATCCCATGGTGGTCTTTTTAAAATGGGCAAGGTCTGTCTTTATGTCATAAAGCATCTTATTATCCTTGCCTATGGCCCAATTTTTATCAACTGCTAAAATTACCTTCATAATCCCTCCGTCATATTTATACCCAAGAAAGATAGAAAATAAATAGTAAAGTGTAAGAAGAAAGAGGTAGATATGAAAAATAAATTATGGCAAATCTTTAAGTCGACCTTCTATCTTTCAGCTTTCACCTTTGGAGGTGGTTATGTAATCATAACCCTTATGAAAGATAGTTTTGTAGATAAATTAAAATGGATAGATGAAGAGCAAATGCTCGATATGACAGCCATAGCCCAATCGGCACCAGGAGCTGTCGCAATCAATGCATCTGTGGTTGTAGGCTATGAAATAGGAGGGATCCCTGGTATGGTCGTTGCAATCCTTGGCACAAGCCTACCACCCCTTATAATCATATCGGTAATTTCAATGTTTTATCAGGCCTTCATCTCAAATATTTATATAGCAACCTTTCTAAAGGGCATGCAGGCAGCCATTGCCGCCCTGATTTTTAAGGTATCTTACGACATGAGTAAGGATATCCTAAAGGAAGGGTCAAAAATTGCCCCAATCATAATGGTGGCAGCCTTTATAGCAGCCTTTATTTTTAAGGTCAATATTGTCTATATCATCTTAAGCCTGATAGTCCTTGGCACAATAAGTTCGATTATTGAAAGGAGAAAGCATGCTTCTTAAATTATTTATAAGCTTTATAAAAATCGGCCTATTCTCCTTTGGGGGAGGCTATGCAGCCCTTCCTCTTATCCAACAAGAGGTAGTGGTAGAAAATGCCTGGCTAGGGGCAAGTGAGTTTAACGACCTAATCACCATCAGCCAAATGACACCAGGACCTATTGCCATAAATTCCGCAACCTTTGTAGGGACAAGGGTTGCAGGACTTGCTGGAGCCATGGTAGCCACAGCCGGCTGCATCCTACCATCGGCAATAATTGTAGGGATTCTCTCATATTTTTACAAAAAATACAAGGATCTAGCCCTAATAGAAAATATCCTAAAATACCTAAGGCCAGCCATAGTCGTGATGATCCTAATAGCAGGCATAGACATAGGAAAAACAGCCCTCTTTGGTGAAACAGTCCCAGATTTGGCAAGTTTTGATATAAAAATGTTAGGAATATTTATAGGTTCACTAATAATAATGCTAAAAAAAGACCTGGATCCTATAAAGGTCATGGTCGCAGGCGGGGCAGCCTATTTGCTCTTGACCTTGGTCATTTAAGGAGATAAGTATGAGTAAAATAAACATTGTAGACCTTGCCAATAAATTGGGAGTAAGTACCGCGACAGTTTCAAGAGCTTTAAATAACAAGGAAGGGGTTGGAGAAAAGACCCGTAACAAGGTCATAGAAATGGCGAAAGAAATGGGTTATACCCCCAATGTCATAGCTAAAACAATGCGAAAAGAAATGAATGTAGTGGTAATTTTTCCAATAAAGGATGAAAATGCGAGCTATTACACTGACTTACTTTGGAGGGGCTATAAGTCAGGCAAAAGGGAAGTAGAAAATTTTAATATTAAATTTCACGAACTATATTATGAGGGTCAATCTTTTGATGAAGTTGATAGGAAATACTTGGATAAGTTGGCTGCCCTTGAAAATCAAGGGGTAAAAATAGATGCCATCCTAGTTTATCTAATAGGAGATAACTTCGAGCTTACTGATTATATAAATGATCTCTATGATAATGATGTACCTGTAATTGCTATCCACAAGAAAAAACATGATTTAATGGCTAATTTCCTTGTAACTGACCAGGCAGAAGTAATAGGTAGACTGGCTGGAGAGATGTTTGGCTATTTCAAAAAAGACTTTAAAAATGTATTATTAATTGAAAATCAAAAGGAAAAATTTTTTGGTGAGGACCTAACAAGCTTTGGTTTTAGAGCTTATTTGGCCAAAAATCACGCTGAGTCAAATATATATTCCTTTGATCAATTTGAAGAAGACCTAGATGAAAAAATAAAAGAATTATTGGCAGAGCAAAAAATCGATATAGCTTTTGCAACAACGGCTAGGGCGAACAATTATCTGGCGGATAAGATAGAAAATTATAAATTAAAGGATGATGTGTTTTTTATAATAGCTGGACGAAATAAAAAATCTGAATCTTATCTTAGGAAAGATATATGCAAGTGCATAATAGACAATAATCCCCTAGAAGAAGGGCGTGAGGCCGTAAAAATATTAGTTAATATCCTAATTAGAAATCTTCACCCTAAGCTAGAGGTAGGCCATATTTACAAAAAAGAAATTAAATCAAAAATAATTTTTAAGTCAAATCTATAAAAAGATTTGACTTATTTTTTTATTTATGGTATAAATTAATTAACGTAAACGTTTACGTAAAATACAAAAAGGAGTTATTATGCAGGAAAAATTATTAAGAGATAAGCAGTATATCGAATACGTCGAATCTGCTCCAAGCTTTTCTATAAAAGATAAGCTAGGCTATATGTTTGGAGATTTGGGAGGAAATACCTTACAAGTTATAGTTAATACATATTTGTTATTATTTATGACATCAGTCATAGGGATAACTGCTGGTCACTTTGCAATAATAGTGGCAATTTGTAAGGCGCTAGATTCTTTAAATGATCCTTTTATAGGAAGATTTACAGATAAGGCTGCGGGAAATAAGTATGGTAAATACAATAATATAATTAGAAAAGTATCCATACCAATGGCAATAATGACTGTTATGCTATTTATAGATGTATCAGGATTTGCTTATGGACTAAAGGTAGCGTGGTGTCTAATAATTTACTTCCTTTGGGGTGTAATATCATCATTTTGGAACATTCCTTATGGGACAATGCTTAATGCAATTTCACAAAATCAAAGCCACAGGGCAGAATTATCTAACTTTAGATCAATTGGTTCACTAGGTGCAAACGTTCTTGTCCAAACAATAGCACCATTATTAATTTTCAACAATTTAAACGAAGCTACATCAAAAGGATTTTTAATCCTATCTGTAGTAGGTGGAATATTCTCAATAATTTGCTTAATCTTTACAACAAGGTGGGCAAGAGAAAGAATAGTTGTAACAACCTCACAAGAAGAAAAACAAGATGTAAATTATAAGAATTTATTCTTAGCTTTCTTAAAGAATAGACCGATGATATCAATAATTTTAGCATATATCATTGTAAAATTCTTCATACAAACAACAGGTATAACCAATCAATATGTCTTTCAAATACATTTTGGAGAAACCAAAACTTTAGCCTATGCTGGAATTGCACAAATGATACCAATGATTTTGTGCATGCCACTTTTAAAACCACTACTAAATAAATTTGGTAAGAAAAATATGATTACATGGCCAGTCTTAATTGCAGCATTAATATATGGATCCCTTGCCTTTTTAGAAGTAAGTCCAATGGCTTGGGTTATAATTCAAGGTGTTGCCTCATTCTTTACAGGATTCTTTTCACTATTAATATGGTCTCTAATAGCAGATGGAGTCGACTACCACGTTTGGCTAACAGGTGAAAGAAATGACGGTATGGTATATTCTGTAGTAACCTTTGTTGTGTTTTTGATAGCAAGTCTATCTACAACATTTATTACAATCCTTTTATCAGCAGTAGGCTTTGAGCCATTATTACAAGCTGCACAGGGACCGGGGGTAGCAGATAATATCAAAAACCTAGCCGCAATCCTACCATCTATCGGTTGTCTGCTTATATTTTTAGTATTCATATTCGTATATAATTTAAGCGATAAGGATATGGAAAAGATAAGTGCAGAAGTAGGTCATAAGGCAAAAGAAAAAGAAGAAGAATTAGAAGTAGAGTTAAAAGAGGTATAAATTGGAACAACTTAAAAAAGAAGTAATAAAATTATTTGATAATGAATATTGTATCAGAGACTATAATTTAGATAACTACTATCTGATAGTTGGCGAAGACAAGGCAGTTCTGATAGATACAGGCTCAGGTATAGGAAATCCTATGCCTGAGATAAGAGATATAACAGATAAGGAAGTTTTTGTTTTATTAACCCATGGCCACTTAGACCATGCCGGCAATGCCTATTATTTTGATGAAGTTTATATGAATGAAAAAGACGATGAGCTTTTAAAAGAACATTTTGGCAAACCTGATCTTGTAAAGTGGTTTATTGAAACCAGGGGACCAGTCAGATTTCCCCAGGGAGATATAAATGAGCTAAAATCCTATGTAAACGAAAATATGCCAAAATCTTTTCCTTATAAAAATGTCAAAGAAGGTGATGAATTTGATTTAGGAACAACTATCCTAAAAACTATAGAAGTACCTGGCCACACCCATGGGTCTGTAGCCTACCTAAGCAGCAAGACTAGGTACCTATATGCAGGCGATGCTCTAAATGAAGGCATAATCATACCTTGTCCATCAAGAAAAAAAGGATCAACCAGGCAAGAAATTGCATTGATGAAAGATTCTTTAACAAATTTAATGAATTATTACGATGATATTGATAAAATTTGCATGGGTCATGATGGACCTTTCAAAGATAAGAGCATAATAAAGGACTACCTATCCCTATGCGAAGACCTTTTAACTGGGAAAATAGAAGGATCCTACGAAAACCAAGAAATTAGAGAAGGCTATGTAGTAAGAAGAGGCCTAGCTGAATTTTGGTATGAAGCTTACAGGTAAAAATTGAAAAGTAAATATACAATGAAGGTTATTTTCAAAAAAATAAGCTTGATAAAATAAGGCATCCATAATTAAATTGGATGTCTTTTATTTTTCAAAAACTTATTGTCAAATAAGAAAAAATTCGTAAAAATCTCTAAAAATTTTGATTTTTGGGTATAAAGATAATGAATACGATTGTAAACTTGGCTTATTTTTTAAATTTTTAAAGATTTTTTTAAATATCTATTGACAAGAGCGTTTTCATCGTATATACTTTTAATTGAGGAGACCTGTAAGCGGTTACATTTTATTTTCAAGATGTAAGGATTTTTGAAAGAGGGAAGAATGGATATTTACGATATTGCGAAAAAATCAGGTTACTCTACTGCTACGGTTTCTAGGGTTATTAATAATTCAAAGAATGTGAGCGACAAGGCTAGGAGGATTATCGAGGAGATTATCAAGGAATCTGGCTACAAACCTAATAGGGTTGCAAGGTCCCTAGCCAAGAAATCTACCCAGCTGATTGGGATTATGGTCCCTGATATTAGGGGCTATTTTGAATCTCAATCAGCCTATGAGCTTGAAAAGATTTTGACTGATAAGGGTTACACTACTATTTTGTGTGTGACGACTGATGAGCTTAGTAGAAAGCTTGCCTACCTTGATGTTTTGATTGAAAATCAGGTTGAGGCTATTATCGGTGTCGGTTCTACCTATGAAGAAGATAAGTTTTATAAGGAACTTTCTGAATTATCAAACGATATTCCGACAGCTTTATTGAATGTTGTTAGCAGGGATAGGGTTGATTCTATTGTCAATGTCTATATTGACGAAGCTGATGCTATGGATAAGACTGTGGGGCTTCTACATAAGTCATCTTGCAAGAAGATTCTTTATGTATCCCTTGATACCGGCTTTACTTCTAGGTCGTATCTAGCTAAGAAGGCTGGTTTTATGGAAGCCCTTGATAAATATTATGGATCCATTGATTTCCATGAGTTTAAGATTAGAGACTTTGATAAGGATTTTGATAAGCTAATTATTTTCCTTAAGGAAAACCCTACTTTTGATGCTATCCAATTTGAACTTGATAGCCTTGCGGTTGTGGCTTATAAGTATCTGGCTAAGGAAGGATTTAAGGTTCCTGAAGATTTGGCCCTTATCGGTTTTGATAATATCCAGGCGACTAATTACACTAACCAAGCTATTACTTCTGTTGACCAAAGGATTAGCGACCAGGTTAATATTGCAGTAGATAATTTGATGAAGCTTTTAGAAAATGATGATTCAGCCAATACTAATATTGTTTTAAAGGCTAAACTTGTTGAAAAAGATACTACTATTTGATTTTGTTATATGAAGTCGAAGGACTTTTATTATAAATTGTGCTTAGGTTAAAGGAGGAGAACACCTATGAAAATGACATTTAGACACTATGGTAATGATGATCCTATATCATTAGAGTATATCGCTCAAATTCCAGGAGTTACTGGGGTTATGGTGATGATGAATGAATGGGAAGCAGGAGAGGTTTGGGAGAAGGATGTCTTCCAGGAATATGTTGACAAATGCCATGCAGTAGGGCTTGAATGTGAGATTATCGAGTCTATCAACGTTCACGAAGATATCAAGATGGGTCTTCCAAGTCGTGATAAGTATATCGAAAATTACAAACAGTCCCTAAGAAATGTCGCTGCTTGTGGAGTTAAGACAGTAATTTACAACTTCATGCCAGTGTTTGACTGGGTTAAGACAGAGCTTTACAAGGTTCTTCCTGATGGATCAAATACCCTTGCTTTTGACCAAGCTAAGGTAGAAGGCCTAAGCCCACGTGATATGGTAAATGAAATTCTTGATGGAGCAGGAAACTTCGAGCTTCCAGGTTGGGAACCAGAAAGACTTGCCCAATTAGAAGAAGTTTTAGATAAATATAAGGACATAGACGAAGATAAATTAAGAGAAAACTACAAATACTTCCTTGAAGGAATTATTCCAACATGTGAAGAAGTAGGCATCAAGATGGCTGTTCACCCAGATGATCCAGCTTGGCCAATCTTTGATATTCCAAGAATCACATCTAC
>OJLY01000219.1_pt1 | contig 42475 bp, 57 predicted proteins | sample 1597031 | NCBI WGS metagenome assembly OJLY01 (sample SAMEA3904673, study PRJEB24821) | metagenome | biome: Builtin; feature: hospital; material: surface | place: USA | collected 2013-06-03
ACACTAAAGTGGGACATTTTCATTTACGGTTACTTGAGACATTATCATTTGTGGACGAGAAAAAACTTAAAAAAGATTGAAAAAGGTGTTGCAAAGAGGGTTTGTCTTAGGTATAATAATCTTTGTGCTTATTATTAGGGGATCGTTGCGCCCTAAATTACGCACCCTCTATTCTTCGGAATGGGGGAGCGATGAAATAAGAGGTTGCGACACGCCAGGTGGAGTTGCCACCGCTGGTGAAGTCGGTAATTCTTATGGAGCAAGTCAAACAATGATTAATGACGAGGAGGAACTATTGTGGCAAATCAAAAAATTCGTATTCGTCTAAAAGCTTACGAACACCGTGCTTTAGACGTATCAGCTAAGAAAATCGTAGAATCAGCGAAAAGAACGGGAGCAGAAACGGTTGGGCCAATCCCATTACCTACAGAGCGCTCGCTTTATACTGTTATTCGTTCACCACATAAATATAAAGATTCACGTGAGCAATTCGAAATGCGTACCCACAAACGTCTAATTGACATCGTTAATCCAACAGCTAAAACAGTTGATGCATTAATGAAATTAGATTTACCAAGTGGTGTTGACGTAGAAATCAAATTATAATAAAAAAGGAAAATGGAGGTGTACTCATGACCAAAGGAATCTTAGGAAAAAAAGTAGGGATGACGCAATATTTTACGGAAAACGGAGAATTAATTCCTGTAACAGTAATCGAAGCGCAACCAAACGTTGTTTTGCAAGTTAAAACAAGCGAAACTGACGGATACGAGGCGGTGCAATTAGGTTACGACGACAAACGTGAAGTATTAGCTAACAAACCCCATAAAGGTCATGTAGCAAAAGCAAATGCTACTCCTAAGCGCTTCATTCGCGAATTTCGTGATGTCGAGCTAGGAGAATACGAAGTTGGACAAGAAATCACAGTTGAAACGTTCGCGGTGGGAGACATCGTTGATGTAACGGGTACATCAAAAGGTAAAGGATTCCAAGGAGCAATCAAACGTCACGGACAAAGCCGCGGACCAATGTCTCACGGATCTCGTTACCACCGTCGCCCAGGTTCAATGGGGGCAGCTTCTACGCCATCACGCGTTATGAAAGGTAAAAAATTACCAGGACAAATGGGTGGCGAGCGTGTAACAATTCAAAACTTAGAAATTGTTGCAGTGAACGCAGAAGACAATGTAATCCTAATTAAAGGAAACGTACCTGGACCTAAGAAATCATTATTAGAAATCAAACAAGCGATTAAAGCGAACTAATTTCAGGAAGGAGGAACGAGAATATGCCAAAAGTTACATTATATAAACAAGATGGTACTGAAAATGGACAAATTGAATTAAATGATGCAATTTTCGGGATTGAGCCGAACGAAAGCGTAGTTTTCGATGCAGTCATCATGCAACGTGCTTCAATGCGTCAAGGAACGCATGCTGTTAAGAACCGCAGTCAAGTACGCGGTGGAGGCCGTAAACCTTGGAGACAAAAAGGAACGGGTCGCGCACGTCAAGGATCAATCCGTTCACCACAATGGGTTGGTGGGGGCGTAGTATTTGGACCTACACCTCGCTCATACGCATATAAATTACCGAAGAAAGTTAGAAGACTTGCAATTCGTTCTGCATTATCAATGAAAGCTGCAGAAGATCAAATTAAAGTAATTGAAGGTTTATCTTTCGAAGCACCAAAAACAAAAGCGTTCAAAGATATCCTGACAAACTTGAACTTAGGAAAAACTTTAGTCGTGCTTGAAGGGGATAACGATAACGCATATCTATCAGCTCGTAACTTACCAAACGTTAAAGTAATTGACGAACGTAATGTCAATGTTCTCGATGTGGTTAATTACGATACAATCTTAATTACTAAACAAGCATTAGAAACTGTAGAGGAGGCATTAGCATAATGGAATTTTCAGAAGTTATTCTACGTCCTGTAATTACAGAACAATCTATGTATGATATCGATGAAGGTAAATATACTTTTGAAGTAGATCGTCGTGCTAACAAAAACTTAATCAAACAAGCTGTTGAAGCGATGTTTGATGGAGTGAAGGTTGCCAAAGTAAATACAGTCAACGTAAAGCCTAAGAAAAAACGCATGGGGCGTTACCAAGGTTTTACTCGTCGTTACAAAAAAGCAATTATCACCTTAGCTGAAGGTTCAGCGAATATTGAATTGTTCGCTTCAGAAACTGACGCTGACAGTGAAGAATAGAAAACTATTATAGGAGGGAATTCACGTGCCAATTAAGACATACAAACCGATCACAAATGGTCGTCGTAATATGACTGGCTATGATTTCTCAGAAATCACAACAAATAAACCTGAAAAATCATTATTAGAGTCAAAGAAACAAAGAGCGGGACGTAATGCCCAAGGTAAAATTACTGTTCGTCACAGAGGTGGAGGACATAAACGTGCTTACCGTGTGATTGATTTCAAACGCAATAAAGATGGCGTTATCGGAACCATCGCTACGATTGAATACGATCCAAACCGAACAGCTAATATCGCTTTAGTGCATTATGAAGATGGGGTTAAGACATATATCTTAGCGCCACGAGGAATTAAAGTTGGAGATAAAATTGAGTCTGGTGAAAATGCAGACATTAAATTAGGTAATGCATTACCACTTGAACATATTCCAGTAGGTACTGTGGTACATAATATTGAAATGAAACCAGGTAAAGGTGGACAACTTGTTCGTTCAGCTGGCGCCAGCGCTCAAGTATTAGGACACGAAGGTAAATACACATTAGTTCGTCTTGCATCTGGTGAAGTTCGTATGATTCTTTCTACATGTCGTGCGACAATCGGTACTGTTGGTAATGAACAACACGAACTCATCAACATTGGTAAAGCAGGACGTAGTCGCTGGTTATCTAAACGTTCACACGTACGTGGTTCTGCAATGAACCCGAACGATCACCCACACGGTGGTGGGGAAGGACGCGCACCAATTGGTCGTCCAAGTCCAATGTCACCTTGGGGCAAGAAAACAATGGGTGTTAAAACACGTAATGCTAAGAAGAAATCTAGCAAGTTAATCATCCGAGGACGTAAAAAATAATTACTAACTAGTTAAGAGAATTTTCGAAGGGAGGCTACACTGTGAGTCGTAGTTTGAAAAAAGGGCCATTTATTGATGACCATTTGATGAAAAAAGTTGAAGAACAAGCCAACGCACAGAAAAAACAAGTAATTAAAACTTGGTCTCGTCGTTCTACTATTTTCCCGAACTTCATCGGGTTAACAATTGCAGTATACGACGGACGTAAACACGTTCCAGTCTACATTCAAGAAGACATGGTTGGCCATAAATTAGGAGAGTTTGTACCTACTCGTACATACAAAGGTCACACAAAAGACGATAGAACGACTAAGAAACGTTAACAGGAGGGAATAAGATGTCAGAACAAATTACATCCGCAACAGCGACAGCTAAAACAGTTCGAATTGCCCCTCGTAAAGTTCGCCTAGTAGTCGATCTAATAAGAGGTAAGCATATTTCTGAAGCAATTTCGATCTTAAAATTCACACCGCGCGGAGCATCTCCAGTGGTAGAAAAAGTTTTAATGTCAGCAATTGCTAACGCAGAACATAACTTCGATTTAGACGTAGAATCATTGTACGTTACAGAAGCTTATGTCAATGAAGGACCAACAATGAAGCGTTACCGTCCACGTGCTCGTGGTTCAGCTTCACCAATCAACAAGAGAACCAGCCACATCACAATTGTGGTATCTGAGAAAGAGGAGGCATAATATGGGTCAAAAAGTACATCCAATAGGACTACGCGTTGGCGTTATTCGCGACTGGGATGCGAAATGGTACGCAGATAAAAATTATGCTGACTACCTACACGAAGACCTAAAAATTCGTGAGTACATCTATAAGCGATTAGCTGATGCATCCGTATCTACGATTCAAATCGAACGTGCAGCGAACCGTGTTATCGTATCGATTCATACTGCAAAGCCAGGAATGGTAATTGGTAAAGGTGGATCTGAAGTGGATGCTTTACGTAATGAATTAAACAAATTGACAAACAAAAAAGTTCATATTAATATTGTTGAAATTAAAGATGCAAACTTAGATGCAAAATTAGTTGCATTAGATATTGCACATCAATTAGAAAATCGTGTTGCATTCCGTCGTGCACAAAAACAAGCAATCCAACGTGTAATGCGTGCCGGAGCACAAGGAATTAAAACACAAGTTTCAGGTCGATTAAACGGTGCTGATATGGCTCGTACTGAACACTATAGTGAAGGTACAGTTCCATTACATACGCTTCGTTCGGATATCGACTATGCTTGGGAAGAAGCAGATACTACTTATGGTAAGTTAGGAGTTAAAGTCTGGATTTGCCGTGGTGAAATTCTTCCACAATCAAACGATGTTCAGGAAGGAGATAACTAATCATGTTAGTACCTAGACGAGTGAAGTACCGTCGCGAGTTCCGTGGTAAAATGCGCGGAGAAGCAAAAGGCGGTAAAAACGTAGATTTTGGGACATACGGATTAAGAGCAACTGAATCTAGCTGGATCACTAACCGCCAGATTGAAGCTGCACGTATTGCGATGACCCGTTACATGAAACGTGGCGGTAAAGTATGGATTAAGATTTTCCCACATAAATCTTATACCTCTAAACCAATCGGAGTACGTATGGGTTCTGGTAAAGGTGCACCTGAAGGATGGGTAGCTCCAGTCAAACGTGGTAAAATCATGTTTGAAATCGATGGTGTCTCCGAAGAAGTTGCAAGAGAAGCATTACGATTAGCTGCGAACAAACTCCCAGTTAAGACGAAGTTTGTCGTACGTGAAGGATATGGTGGTGAATCGAATGAAAATTAATGAAATTAGAGAATTATCTACTGAAGAGATGGTTGCTAAAGAGAAAGAATTAAAGAAAGAATTATTCAATCTTCGATTCCAATTGGCAACGGGTCAATTAGAAAACACTGCCCAATTAAGTAAAGTTCGCAAGACAATTGCTCGTATTAAGACTGTTCTTCGAGAGCAAGAACTGTCATCTAGTAAATAATTAAAGGAGGCAGAATAGAATGGCTGAAGAACAAACACAACAACGCAAACAACGTAAAGTGTACCGTGGACGTGTTATTTCTGCAAAAAACGACAAGACAATTACAGTTGTTGTAGAAACTCGTAAAGTTCATCCGATCTACGGTAAACGTGTGAAGTATTCTAAGAAATATACCGCACATGATGAAGAAAACCGCGCTAAAGAAGGCGATATCGTGCGTATTATGGAAACACGTCCATTATCTAAAACGAAACGCTTCCGTTTAGTAGATATCATTGAAGAAGCCGTTATTATTTAATGATAATGGGTTAATCGGAAGGAGGACATCAAATGATTCAAACAGAAAGTCGATTAAAAGTTGCTGATAATTCAGGAGCAAGAGAAGTTCTAACAATCAAAGTACTAGGTGGATCTGGACGTAAAGTTGCTAACATTGGAGATGTCATCGTTGCATCAGTTAAACAAGCAACACCAGGTGGAGTTGTTAAGAAAGGCGATATCGTAAAAGCGGTAATTGTACGTTCGAAATCTGGTACACGCCGTAAAGACGGTTCATACATCAAATTTGACGAGAATGCGTGTGTAATTATTCGTGATGATAAATCACCTCGTGGAACACGTATTTTTGGTCCAGTCGCTCGTGAACTTCGTGACAATAACTTTATGCGTATTGTTTCCTTAGCTCCAGAAGTTCTGTAATTTTATAGAGAGAAGGAGGAGACATAAATGCGTATTAAATCAGGAGATAAAGTTAGAGTTATCACAGGAAAAGATAAAGGTAAAGAAGGTACAGTGTTAAGAACTTTACCTAAAGAAGACCGTGTGGTAGTTGAGGGTGTAAATATTCATAAACGCCACCAAAAACCAACACAAATGTCTACAGGTGGTATCGAAGAGTTCGAAGCTCCAATCCACGTATCTAACGTTATGCTTATTGATCCATCTACTGGAGAGCCTACTCGTGTAGGTTATCGCTTTGAAGATGGTAAAAAAGTAAGATATTCTAAAAAGTCAAACGAAGTAATTAACTAATCTCGAGGAAGGAGGATATTCTAAGAATGGCAAATCGTTTAAAAGAAAAATACACTAATGAAGTCATTAATAAATTAGTTGAACAATTCAATTATACATCTGTAATGGAAGTTCCTAAAATTGAAAAAATCGTCATCAATATGGGTGTCGGCGACGCTGTTTCTAACGCAAAAAACTTAGAAAAAGCTGTCGATGAATTGACATTACTTTCAGGTCAAAAACCTGTTATTACTAAAGCGAAGAAATCAATCGCTGGATTCCGTTTACGTGATGGAATGCCAATCGGTTGTAAAGTAACTTTACGTGGTGAAAGAATGTATGATTTCTTAGATAAATTAATTTCAGTATCTTTACCTCGTGTACGTGACTTCCAAGGGATTAGCAACAAAGCTTTTGATGGTCGTGGAAACTACACACTTGGTGTTAAAGAACAATTAATTTTCCCAGAAATTTCTTATGACAATGTTGACAGAGTTCGCGGAATGGACATTGTGATTGTAACCACTGCAAATTCTGACGAAGAATCTCATGCCTTACTAAAAGAATTAGGCATGCCATTTAGAAAATAATAAGGAGGCGAAATATATTGGCTAAAAAATCAATGATTGAAAAGAATCAACGTAAACCAAAGTTTAGAGTTCAAGAGTACACTCGTTGTGAACGTTGTGGACGTCCACACTCTGTATATCGTAAGTTCAAATTATGCCGTATTTGCTTCCGTGAACTAGCTTACAAAGGACAAATACCAGGCGTTAAAAAAGCTAGCTGGTAATCTACAACTCTTAATAAAGGAGGTTATATCACATGACAATGACAGATCCGATAGCAGATTTCCTAACACGAATTCGTAATGCTAACGCACAACATCATGCTTCTGTCTCAGCGCCATCTTCTAAGATGAAAGTTGCGATTGCAGAGATTCTTAAAGAAGAAGGGTTCATTAAAGACTTCGAAGTAAAAGAAGATAATAAACAAAATGAAATTACCATCCAACTTAAGTATGGTCAAAACAACGAAAAAGTAATTACTGGATTAAAACGTATTTCAAAACCAGGTTTACGTGTGTTCGCAAAATCTGAAGATGTTCCAAAAGTATTGAATGGTTTAGGTATTGCGATTATTTCAACATCTGCTGGAGTAATTACTGATAAAGCTGCTCGCAATCAAGGAGTGGGCGGAGAAGTAATTGCCTATATTTGGTAATTTACTGATAACACATTATAATTAAGGAGGTACGGTACTGTGAGTCGTATAGGAAATAGACCTATTGAAATTCCATCAGGAGTAACCGTAGATATTAAGGATCAAACTGTAACAGTTAAAGGTCCTAAAGGTGAATTAACTCGTGAACTTTCACCGGTTATCGAGCTTAAAATTGAAGATAATATCATTACTTTTGCACGTCCAAACGATGAAAAAGAAAACCGTTCTATCCATGGTACCACTCGTTCATTAGTTCATAACATGATCGAAGGTGTCTCTGCTGGCTTCAAGAAAGAACTTGAATTAGTAGGGGTTGGATATCGTGCGCAAAAACAAGGTAATAAATTAGTATTAAACGTTGGTTTATCACATCCAGTTGAATTCGAACCAGCTGATGGTATTAATGTTGAAGTACCTTCAAACACACAAGTTGTTGTTGAAGGATATGACAAAGAAAAAGTTGGCGAATTAGCAGCGAATATTCGCGCCGTTCGTCCACCAGAGCCTTACAAAGGCAAAGGTATTCGCTATGTTGGTGAATATGTACGCCGCAAAGAAGGTAAGACTGGTAAATAATAAATAAATTAAAGAGGTGACAAAATGATTAACAAACCAGAACGTAATAAATTACGTAAGAAAAGACATCAACGTATCCGTAATAAAATTTCTGGTACTGCAGAGTGCCCACGCTTAAGTGTATTTAGATCTAATACAAACACCTACGCTCAATTAATTGATGACGTAGCGGGTGTGACGCTAGTCAGTGCCTCTAGTCAAGATGAAAAAGGAACAAAAACTGAACAAGCACAAGCAGTCGGTAAGGCAATTGCCGTAAAAGCTACTGAAAAAGGCATTAAAGAAGTTGTCTTTGACCGTGGTGGATATGCATATCACGGACGAGTTAAAGCATTAGCTGAAGCTGCTCGTGAGAATGGATTAGAATTTTAGAAGAAAGGGGAATACCGATTCATGAAATATGTTAATCCTAACACTTTAGGTGAAATCGAAGAACGTGTCGTTGCGATCAACCGTGTTACTAAAGTTGTTAAAGGTGGACGTCGTCTACGTTTCTCAGCGTTAGTTGTTGTCGGAGATCGTGATGGTCATGTAGGATTTGGTACAGGTAAAGCGCAAGAAGTTCCTGAAGCCATCCGCAAAGCGATTGAAAATGCAAAAAGAAGAATGATTTCAATTCCTCGTACTGGAACAACGATCCCTCATGAAGTGATCGGCGAATTCTGTGGCGGGCGAGTATTACTTAAACCAGCTACGGCCGGTTCCGGAGTTGCAGCTGGTGGACCAGTTCGTGCGGTAGTAGAGTTAGCTGGTATCGCAGATGTAACAAGTAAATCTCTAGGCTCTAATACGCCGATTAACATGATCTCAGCGACTGTTAACGGATTAATGCAGTTAAAAGAAGCTGAAGAAGTTGCCAAATTACGTGGGAAATCAGTAGAAGAAATTCTAAGATAGGAGGACATGTAATGGCAAATTTACAAATTACATTAAAGAAAAGTTTGATTGGTCGTAAAGAAAACCAAATTAAAACAGCTCATGCATTAGGCTTGAGAAAACCAAATAAGACGGTTGTTAAACCTGATAACGAAGCAATTCGCGGTATGGTAAATACAATCAGTCACTTAGTAGAAGTAGAAGAAGCATAACATTATTCTAATAATAAGGAGGTGCCTAGATGAAACTTCATACATTGAAACCTGCAGAAGGTTCGCGTTTCGAACGCAACCGTGTAGGACGTGGATCAGGGTCAGGAAATGGTAAAACTGCTGGACGCGGTCAAAAAGGACAAAAATCCAGATCAGGTGGAAGAGTACGTTTAGGATTTGAAGGTGGACAACAACCATTGTTCCGTCGTTTACCAAAACGTGGATTCCAAAATATCAACCGTAAAGACTATGCCATTATAAATATTGAAGATTTAAATCGCTTCGAAGATGGAACAACGGTTAATTTTGAACTCTTAAAAGAGGCTGGTCTTGTAAACAAGGAATTATCTGGTGTGAAAATCTTAGGACAAGGTAAATTAGAGAAGAAATTAACAGTCCAAGCTGCTAAATTCTCTAAAGCTGCTGAAGAAGCTATTACATCAGCAGGCGGATCTGTTGAGGTGATGTAATGTTCTCCTTTCTAAAAAATGCACTCGCAGATAAAGATATTCGTAAACGACTTGGTTTTACATTATTTATCTTTGCTATTTTTCGTCTTGGAACACATATTCCTGTTCCAGGTGTTAATGCACAGGCATTATCTAAGTTAGGAAATACAGGTATTTTAGGAATGTTAAATACCTTTGCAGGAGGAGCTCTACAGCGATACTCATTATTCGCCATGGGAGTATCTCCTTACATTACCGCTTCAATCATTATGCAACTATTACAGATGGATCTAGTGCCTAAGTTTACTGAATGGGCTGAACAAGGTGAAGTTGGACGCCGTAAACTCAATCAAGCAACGACTTATCTGGGTATTATACTCGGTTTTGTACAATCGCTTGGATTATCATTTGGCTTCAACCGCCTATCGGGCTTAGGATTAATTAAAAATCCGTCGATGAGCACCTATATAACAATCGCATTAATTTTAACCACAGGAACGATGTTCTTAGTTTGGTTAGGAGAACAAATCACGCGTAAAGGTGTGGGAAATGGCCTCTCAATGATTATTTTCGCTGGGATTGTCGCACAAGTACCACAAGACGTTTATCGTTTCTTTAGCGCAATGATTCATGGCGCAACGGGTGAAAAATTACGTAATGGAGTATTAATTCTATTAGGAGTGATTGTTTTACTTGTATTAGCGATTGTTGTTGTCGTTGTGATGGAAAGTGGTCAACGGAGAATCCCAATCCATCATTCTAAGAAGGCATCGGGTGCAAAACATACTGCTCATTTACCTTTAAAAATTAATGCAGCTGGTGTGATTCCCGTGATTTTTGCTTCATCATTTATTACAACGCCACAAACAATTTTCTCATTAATGAATACGCAAGATGCTGGTCCAGTTCAACAATTCTTTATGAATTTATTTAATTTACAACACTGGATGGGTGCAGTATTTTATACCGTATTATTAATTGCATTTACTTATTTCTATGCTTTGGTCCAAGTAAATCCAGAGAAGGTTGCTGAAAACCTACAAAAACAAGGCGGATATATTCCAAGAGTACGTCCAGGTAAAGATACAGAATCGTATATTACTTATTTATTAAATCGACTCAGCTTTGTTGGTGCTTTATATCTTGTTATAATTGCTGTTGCACCTATTATTGTCGGTTTGATTTGGAAGATTCCAACAAATATGGCTTTAGGTGGAACGAGTTTACTTATTGTTGTAGGTGTTGCAATGGAGACAGCAAAACAAATTGAAGGACGTATGATCAAACGTCGTTACCGAGGATTCCTATATAATTAAGAGTAAGGACTGATAATTAAATGAACATACTATTGATGGGTTTACCTGGAGCAGGTAAAGGGACGCAAAGTGAACAAATCTCACGCGATTATCCAATGATTCATATTGCAACTGGAGACATTTTCCGAGAAGCAATCAAAAATGAAACAGAGCTTGGATTAAAAGCGAAAGAATACACGGATGCAGGCAATCTCGTTCCTGATGAAGTGACAAATAGTCTCGTATCTGAGCGCTTATCGCAACCTGATGTTAAAGAAAATGGATTCATGTTAGATGGCTATCCAAGAACAAGCGATCAGGCTAAAGCTTTAGAAGAAAATTTAAAAGCGTTAAATGAAACTCTAGATGCAGTCATTTATATTGATGTTAATGCTCAAACACTTGAAGATCGTCTAAGTGGGCGTATTATTTGCCGTAACTGTGGCGCGACATACCACAAGTTATATAATCCACCTTCCACTGCGGGAGTATGTGATACATGTGGATCAAATGATTTCTACCAACGTGAAGACGATAAACCAGAAAAAGTGAGACACCGTATTCAATTACAAATGGACTCAATTCGTCCGATTCTTGAATACTATGAAGCTAAAGGATTACTCCATCGAGTAAACGGTGATAATCAGATTGAAAACGTATATCGGGAAGTTCGCGACATTCTAGGAGAAAGTCCGCACGCTTAATTACTTACGTTATTCACTGGTATAAATAAGGAGGGAATTAAGAGTGGCTAAAGAAGATGTCATTGAAATTGAAGGAACAATTTTAGAAACGTTACCTAATGCCATGTTCAGAGTTGAATTAGAGAACGGTCATGAAATTTTGGCTCACGTTTCAGGTAAAATTCGTATGAACTATATCCGTATTTTACCAGGGGATAAAGTTACAGTAGAAATGTCTCCTTATGATTTAACTAAGGGTCGCATCACGTACCGCTTCAAATAGAAGTTCGAACTAAGGAGGAAATATTATGAAAGTTAGAGCATCAGTAAAACCAATTTGCGAAAAATGTAAAGTAATCAAACGCAATGGTAAAGTGATGGTAATTTGTGAAAATCCGAAACACAAACAACGTCAAGGATAATAATACAAAGGAGGAAACAACACTATGGCTCGTATAGTCGGTGTAGATATCCCTCGTGATAAGCGAGTAGTGATTTCATTAACATATATCTACGGTATCGGTAAAACGACTGCTTTGCATATTTGTGAAGAGGCAGGCGTGAATCCAGATACTCGTGTCAAAGACTTAACTAACGACGAATTAGATAAAATTCGTGCAGTAGTAGATGGCATTAAAGTGGAAGGTGACTTACGTCGTGAAGTCAGCTTAAACATTAAACGCCTTCAAGAAATTGGTTCATACCGTGGTATGCGTCACCGTCGTAACTTACCAGTTCGCGGTCAAAACACAAAAAACAACGCTCGTACGCGTAAAGGACCTAAAAAAGCCATTACTGGCAAAAAATAATTAATCTGATAAGGAGGGAATGTATTTCATGGCTAAAAGACAACAAACTCGTAGACGTCGTCGTGATAGAAAAAACATTGAACGCGGTATAGCTCATATTCGTTCAACTTTTAATAACACGATTGTGATGATTACAGACGAGCAAGGTAATGCGGTATCATGGTCTTCTGCAGGATCTTTAGGATTCCGTGGTTCTAAGAAATCAACTCCATTCGCCGCACAAATGGCTTCTGAAGTTGCAGCTAAAGGTGCAATGGAACATGGTATGAAGAGCATTGAAGTTGCAGTTAAAGGACCAGGTTCAGGACGCGAATCTGCAATTCGTTCTTTACAAGCTGCTGGTTTAGATGTAACAGCAATTCGTGACGTGACTCCAATTCCTCATAACGGATGTCGCCCACCGAAGCGCCGCCGTGTATAATTGTAATAAGCCTCAAATAAATTGTTGCTTGAAATTATTATTGGACTAGCGTATTGAAAGGGGACCTTATTGCTAATGATCGAAATTGAAAAACCAGAGATTACAATAGTAGAAGTCAGCGAAGATGAGAAATATGGCAAGATTGTGATTGAGCCGCTAGAGCGTGGCTATGGCACAACCCTTGGAAATTCATTACGTCGTATCTTATTATCCTCATTACCCGGAGCAGCAATTACAAATATTCAAGTAGACGGTGTTCTGCATGAATTTGCCACCGTTGATGGGGTAGTAGAAGATATTCCAGCTATTATCTTAAACTTGAAGCAATTAGCCCTTAAATTATATACAGAAGAAAGCAAAGTCATTGAATTAAATGTAACAGGTCCCAAAACGGTTACCGCAGTTGACATTATTCATGACAATGAAGTTCAAATTTTAAATCCAGATTTATATATTTGTACACTTGCTGAAGGCGCAACGCTAAGTATGCGTATGAATGTATCTAAAGGGCGTGGCTATGTTCGCAGTGAATATAATAAAACTGAAGATATGCCAATCGGCGTATTGCCAGTGGATTCAATTTATACTCCTGTGGAGAAAGTTAACTATCAAGTTGAGAATACACGCATTGGTCAAAAGAATGTTTATGACCGCTTAACCTTGGATATTTGGACTGATGGATCAATCAGCCCAGAACAATCTTTAAGTTTGGCCGCAAAAATTTTGACCGAACATTTAAATATCTTTGTTAACTTAACTGAAGAAGCTAAAGAAGCAGAAATTATGGTAGAGAAGGAAGAAACTGAAAAAGAAAAAGTTCTTGTAATGACTGTTGAAGAACTTGATCTATCAGTCCGTTCTTATAACTGCTTAAAACGTGCAGGAATTAATACCATTCAAGAATTAACTGATAAGACCGAAGCAGAGATGATGAAAGTTCGTAACTTAGGTCGTAAGTCCTTAGCTGAAGTAAAGAACAAACTAGATCAGTTAGGGTTAAGCCTAAAAGAAGAAGATTAAAGTCCACTTCGTCAATCAGTCAGTGATAAGGAGGAAAATGAATGTCATACCGTAAATTAGGACGTACCAGTTCACAACGTAAAGCAATGTTACGTGATTTAACCACAGACGTATTAATTAACGAACGTATTGAAACAACAGAAGCTCGCGCAAAAGAAGTGAGAAAATTTGTTGATAAAATGATTACGCTTGGTAAAAAGGGAGATTTAGCATCTCGCCGTAAAGCAGCGTCATTCTTACGTCGTGAATTAGCAGATGTGCGTGTTGAAGAAGATGAACTAATTATTCAATCTGTATTAGATCGTCTATTCGATGATTATGCTACACGCTATGCAGAACGTAATGGTGGTTATACACGTATTCTTAAAAAAGGACCTCGTCGTGGTGATGCCGCACAAATGGTTATTTTAGAATTAGTGTAATCGATAAGATAGATTTTTGAAACACTTAATGATGGAGAGTGTTACGATTAGTACTTAAGTAACTAGTCTAGCTCTAAAGCACAGCCTATTCGTGCTGGGGTTGGGGGTTCACCCCAACCCACGCTTCATCGTATAAGTGGTTTTTTTATCGTTAAATTATGATTTAACTCATAATTTGAATGACAATTTAACGATAAAAAATACGGCGTTCGTATTATTAGCTATAGGAGGGAAATACTTGACACTTCCAATCATTGAATTAAAAGATGTTTCGTTTAAATATAATCAAGCTGAGCGTAACGCTTTAAACCAAATTAATTTATCCATCAATGCTGGAGAATGGATCGCTGTGATCGGCCCAAATGGCTCGGGTAAATCAACCTTAGCAAAATTGATGAATGGACTTCAAATACCTAATCAAGGCCAAGTGCTGATTAATCAGGAAGAATTAAATCATGATACAGTTTGGGATGTTCGTCGGTTAATCGGTATGGTTTTTCAAAATCCGGATAACCAATTTGTGGGGGCTACGGTTGAAGATGATGTCGCCTTTGGATTAGAAAATATGGGCATCGAGCGAGAAGAAATGATTCAACGCGTTCATGAATCGCTTGAACAAGTTCGAATGTTACCGCATCTTAAGAAAGAACCCGCACGATTATCGGGAGGTCAAAAGCAACGTGTAGCGATTGCTTCAGTGCTAGCTTTAAAACCTGGAGTAATCATTTTAGATGAGGCAACGTCGATGCTGGATCCACTCGGACGTCAAGAATTGATTGAGGCAATTGCAGAGCTTAAGCAACAATATAATTTAACCGTCATTTCAATCACGCATGATATTAACGAAGCGGCGAAGGCAGATCGAATTTTTGTATTAAAAGCGGGTCACTTAATGTATGAGGGAACACCTGAAGAAATTTTCCATTATGGCGAACAGTTAATTGATTTTGGATTAGATGTTCCATTTGCAGTTCAACTGATGAAAGAACTAGAAAATCGGGGTGTTACCGTTCCTGAGGATTATTTAAGTGAGGAGGAGCTCCTAAGATGGATCAGCACATCGTATTTGACCAAGTAAGCCATATTTACAATGAGAAGACTCCCTTTGAAGTTCGAGCGCTAGATCAAGTCAGTGTTTCAATACCACGTGGTAAAGTCACTGCGATTATTGGGCATACGGGTTCTGGGAAATCAACGCTCATTCAGCATTTAAATGCGCTACTACGACCGACCCATGGACGAATGACCATTGATGGTGAAGTCTTTACAAAAGATTCAAAACACAAGAATTTAAAGCAATTACGTAAAAAAGTAAGTATTGTTTTCCAATTTCCTGAATCACAACTTTTTGAAGAAACAGTCTTAAAAGATGTAATGTTTGGCCCGATTAATTTCGGCGCATCGCCAGAAGAGGCACGTCAGGATGCAATAGAAATTTTGCGTCTAGTAGGTATTCCAGATGAACTCTTTGAACGCTCACCGTTTGAGCTTAGTGGTGGTCAAATGCGTCGCGTAGCCATTGCAGGTGTTTTAGCTTGCCGACCTGAAGTTTTGGTTTTAGATGAGCCAACCGCAGGTTTAGACCCCGCTGGTCAAAAACAGATGATGGACTTATTCATGCAACTCCAAAAGGATTACCAACTAACGTTAGTTCTCGTCACCCATAAAATGGAAGATGTCGCTCGTTACGCCGATCATGCGATTGTGATGGAACGAGGGCGCGTTGTCAAAGAGGGGAGTCCAGCAACATTATTTGAGAGTCAGCAATGGCTTGAAAGTAAACAACTAGCACTCCCACATGCTGCTGAATTTTATCACCAGTTATTAGAGTTGTCCGATCGTCCTGCGCCAACAGTGTATCTCCCTTTAACAATTGAAGCCTTAGCAGACCAAATTATTAAGATGAAAGCGATGGGAACAAAGGAGGGGGATGATACCAATGAATACTAAGCTATTAATAGGAAGGTATATTCAAGGAGAATCCTTTGTTCATCGATTGGATCCTCGGACGAAATTATTGGCTAGTTTTTACTTTATATTAATTGTCTTTTTAGCGAATTCATGGTGGGGTTATTTAGCTCTAGTGATCTATGCTTTCTTAGTAATCTATTTCACCGGAATTTCAATGCGTTATTTCCTAAAAGGGATCCGTCCGATGTTATGGATAATTTTGTTTACAGTTGTTTTTCAACTGTTTTTTACCACCGGAGGCACCGTTTATTTTCAGTGGAAAATCATTCGTATCACTTCGGTAGGTGTGACGAATGCGGCTTATATTTTTATGCGCTTAGTCTTGATTATAACAATGTCTACTGTTTTAACACTCACGACGTCACCGATTGAACTAACTAATGGCATCGAACAACTGCTCAGACCTTTATCAAGATTTGGTTTTCCGTCGCATGAAATTGCGTTGATGTTGTCGATTGCCCTACGCTATGTCCCTACTTTAATGGATGAGGCTGAAAAGATTATGAATGCCCAACGTGCAAGAGGGGTTGAGTTTGATGAAGGAAGTTTGATTCAACGTATCAAGTCATTAATTCCAATTTTAGTGCCATTATTTATTAGTGCTTTCAATCGAGCGGATGAGATGGCGATTGCGATGGAAGCAAGAGGGTATCGAGGCGGCGAAGGGCGTACCCAATACCGCCAATTACAGTATACTCGCCGGGATTCCATAGCTTTCCTATCACTCGTATTGCTTACAATCATACTGTTATTGATTCGATACTTTACTTAATTTCTGGAAAGGAATGAGCAAATGCCTCGTTATGCGTTAAAAATCCAATATGATGGCACGAACTATGTTGGGTATCAAGTACAAGACAATGGATTATCAATTCAAGAGGTGTTAGAACGGGCTTTAAGACGAATTGCAAAAGTTAGTTCGACAACGCGAGTTGCTAATACAGTATCAGGGCGTACGGATGCAGGTGTTCATGCACTAGGACAAGTTGTACACGTTGATTTTCCTTATGAAATTCCATCTGAGGGGCTGCGTAGAGGATTAAATAGTATTCTTGATGATTCGATTCGTGTGGTAGCTGTTGCTTGTGTGAGTAACACTTTTCATGCACGCTACGATGCGATTAGTAAAACTTATCGCTACATTGTGGACTTAAATGATTTTCCAAATCCATTTACGCGATTATATACCCTCCATCATCCTTATCCGATTGAAATCGCGCGTATTGAGGAAGCAATTCAAGCTGTTAAGGGAACGCATGACTTTACCAGTTTTTGCTCAACTAAGACCCAACAAGAAGATAAAGTTCGGACGGTTACTGAAGCAGCCATCGTATATCAAGAAGATGCGAATCATTTAATCTTCACGTTTAGTGGTAATGGCTTTTTATATAATATGGTACGTATTTTAGTGGGGACGCTATTACAAATTGGCGATGGGATTCGTCCGGTATCAGATATGGAACGGTTACTACAAGTTCGAGATCGAAATCTTGCTGGACCTACCGCAAAACCTGAAGGATTATTTCTAGTTGAAGTGGTATATCCAGAAAATATTTTTAAATAAACAAAGAGGCTGGACCTATGGGTTCCAGCCATTTTTTAAAGTTAATTTAACCAAATTTGAATTTAATCAGTCACAATGACTTCTTTATCCGTCAACCATTGATCTAGCTTTTGAATTTCAGGACATAAGTAAGCGTGAACTTTTTCGTTAATTTCATTAAAGCCACTGATCGAGCGAATCGGAGTCTGTTCATTCATAAAGATTGACATAAAGGTCATTAAAGTATGCTCATCAATGTCAATTCGTTGCGTCATAATATCGTTCATGTCACCGATAAAATGGTAGCGAACACCTACTAAATTGATAAAGTCTAATGTTTTATCCCGCTCTTTAATTAAAACTACGCGTCCTAAGTAATAGTCATAATAGAGTAGGTAACATTTACTTGAAAAATAGTAATTTAACATCACTTTACAATCGTCTTTGGTAAAACTTCTTTTTAATTTTAATTGTAGTGTATCGTCTACTCGCGTATTAATGGCCGCCATTATGGCTTCGGTCATGGCATCTTCGTTAGGATCTTCTAAATAAATTTCCTCAACATGGTAGATTGGAATGTTCCAGACCGATTCCCGGCGACTAAAACGAAAATAAAACTTATAAAAATCAACTAAACGATAACTGCGTTCGCGAATATTATAAGTAATATACTTTTGTTCAGGGTTTGCGATGTATTCTTTAGCTAATCTTCTAGCTTGACTTTCAGTAATATATTGCATGATGTTTGCTCCTTCATGTATGATCACTTACTAGATTATACGATTATTTGATTGAAATCAATCTTAAGATATAATGAATGTAATAACAAAAGGAGTTATAAAAATGAAACTATCAGTTCGACCGGCTAAGTTATCTGATTTGTGGGATATCATGGAAATTATTGATTATGCCAAAGCGCTACAACAAGAACAAGGGAATCTTAATCAATGGGGGGAGAATTATCCACTGAAACATCATATCGAATCAGATATTGAACAAGGAGAAAGTTATGTAGTTGTTTCAACGGTTCAAGACGGGGAAGCGTATCTGGTCGGGACATTTTGTTTAATGAAAAAGCCTGAGCAGTCTTATACGACAATCGAAGGTTCTTGGCTCAATGATGCCCCTTATGTTACCGTTCATCGCATGGCGTCACGCCAATGTGGCACCGGACGCTTTATCATCGAGTCGTTGAAACGCAACTTTTTAAATATCCGTATTGATACACATCGTGATAATGCGGCGATGCTTCATCTTTTATCAAGCTCAGGTTTTGAATATTGTGGCAAGATTCAATTAATCAACGGTGGTGGAGAACGTTTAGCATTTCATTATGTTAGGGAAGATTAAAATAAATACTCCAGGCGTACTTTTGCAGTGCTACCTGGAGTTTTTAAATTAGTCTAATTTGTTGAACCATTGTTCTAGGAAAGGTTTGAGTTTTTGATGCGTTATAGAATAAAGATGGCTATCGACAGTACTAATTGATTCTAGAATCGATTCAGGTAAGTCATACTGTAAAATGTTCTCGGTCAATTCTAAAATTTGCCGATCGGTCTTGCCATCTACTGGAATATTTAGGGCGTCTAGTGTCGCATAAGGGAATTTATAAGGGCTGGAGGTTGCAATAACCATTTGCTTATGTGTCAGCCGTCCTTCACGTCTTAATTTACGCATACCTGCCATCGCAACGGCACTATGAGGATCAAGTAAATAGATATGGTTTTCAAAAGTTTGTCGAATTTGAGCTTTCGTTTCTGCATTGGTAATACACGTTGCAATAAAATCATCAATATTACTGTAATCTTCGGGGTCTAATTTGAATCGCCCAGTTTGTTTAAGTTCATCCATATGATGTTTTGTATGCTCAGCGTCTTCATTGAGCAAGTAGTATAGAATTCGCTCGAAATTACGTGGTAGGCGGACATCGAGAGAAGGGCTGAGTGTATGATAAGTTGGTCGATTGAGTTCAAATTCGCCGGTCGTAAAGAGTTGATAGAGGTCGTTATTTTCATTATTAACGCAAATTAATTCTCCCATCGGTAATCCCATTCTGCGCGAATAGTAGGCGCTAAGTAGGTTGGTCCCGTTCCCCGTTGGAATGCTAAAATCTACTAATTCTCCAATCGTAATTTCATTTTGGCGGATAAGTTGGGCATAAGCATAATAGTAATAGACAATTTGAGGAATCACTCTTCCAATATTAATGGCATTCAATGAGCTGTAGTGCCAATGTTGTTCTTCGAGGCGCTGTGTAAGGGGTTGATCCAGTAAGATATGCTCCAATGTTCCGACAGTTTCTCGGAAGTTATTGATAATCGAGACAACTTTTTTAGGATACGTTTGATGAACTTTAAGCTGTTTCTCTTGTAGGCTTGACATAATATCTTTTGGATAGAAGAGTAAGACACGAAAGTTATCAAACTCTCTAAAAGCCTCGAGAGCAGCTTTTCCAGATTCACCTGTTGAACTCAACATTAAAATTAATTGTTTGTCAGGCATAATATTGGCTCGCGCAGCTTCAAAAAGATAAGGTAAAATCGCCATACTAATATCTTTATAGGCAACCGTTGGCCCATGGAACAACTCTAGAATATAATAATCGCTCACTTTACGAACGGGAGTAATTTGATAATGGTTAAATCGTTCGCGATAGGCAGAGTTGATGGCATCGCTCAATTGTTCAGATGAGAAATCATCAAAGAAAAGTGCTAAAATTTTCTCTGCCATCTCTTGATAAGATAATTGGGAAAATGTCTCCCAATCTACTTCAAAATGCGGAATATGTTCAGGTACATAAAGACCTCCGTCCGGAGCTATGCTATTCAATAAAGCCTCCCCAGCAGTGACACGATGCGCTTGATTTTGTGTACTTACGTAATACAGATTCCTCACCCCCAATCATACTAGACGTAGTATACCATAAAATCTAAATGAAGATAATTGTTTTAGAAGCTATTCGAAATTATACGATAACGAAGAATAAAATAAGGCCACTTTCAATTAAAGAAAGTGACCAGAATAGACCATAATTATAATGCGTGATATCTATGCATCAAGTTGTGCGGTAGTTTGATGGAATTGTTCCTCATCAATGAGATGATTACTTGCTGCCACCATAAATCCAGTTGAAGCTCCTGCATGTACGTTGGTAGAAGTTCGGGCCATATCTGCCATTCCAGCAATTGGACTTAGAACTAGAATCATCTCAACTGGAAGCCCCATTGCTGCAAATAATGCAGTAGCTTGGATAGTACCAGTACCTGGGACACCAACGGTTCCTATTGAAGCCAGTAAAGCGGCGCCAACCATTAGGAAATATTGGTTAACTGAGAAATCAATATTTAGTGCATTGACTGTAAAGATAGCTAGTAATACTGGCCAGATTGAAGCACATCCCGGCATTCCGAAAGTAGTACCGACAGAAGCCGAAATCGAAGCGATATTTTCGGGTACTCCCAATTCTTTCTGACAGCGAATATTAGCAGGAATACTACCAATAGAGCTTTGGGTAGTGAAGCCAATTAACCACGCAGGGAATAATTTACGTTGAACAATTAATGGATTATGACGTCCAAACAACGTAATTAGACCAGATGTTGTGATAAAGGTATGGAAGAAGCAACAAATATAAACCGCCAATAAAAGAATAAGCAGTGAAGTTACGAACGAGAAATCTAATGTAGCTACTTGATTCGCTAAAAGAGAAAGTACTGCATATGGGGTAAATTTAACGATTGAGCCAATCGTTTTATTCATTACTTTATTACCCGCCACAATGAAATCAATAAACGGCTTGATTTCTTGTTTGTCTTCATAGATTAAAATAATGATACCAATAATCACAGCAAAAATAACTACTGGAATCACTTTGTTATTGGCCATGTTATCGATAATATTACGTGGGAAAAAGCTAACAATGACTTGTGAAAAATGAGGAACTTCTGCAAGCTCATCGGTAGAAACCATATCGATGCCTGCATTGAGTCCTAAGTTCATTAATTGGCCCATAATAATTGCAATAACGGAACCTAAAATATTATGGAGTGAAAGAAAACCTAATGTTTTGCCTCCGATAGAACCTAAAGTTTTAAGGTCTCCAATATTGATAATCGTTGCAATAATTGAAAAGAGTAGTAAGGGGATTACAAAGGCCATTAATAGGTTGGCGTATATTTTACCAAAGATTACGACGTAATCAGTGTGACCTTGGAAAAAGTATCCTAAAATGGCACCCATTGCAGTCGCGGTTAATACTCGGACCATTAAAGACATTTTGCGTTGCTGCATTTTGTATAAAATATAAAAAAGTACTAAGGTAATCAGAAAAGCCAAAAGACTATACATTCAAGAATCCTCCTTTAGTTGATCGAGTTCGTCACTTGACCCTGTCTGCTATCTGGAAAAATATTTTGTAAAAAGATGCAAAGGTGCCAAGTAGGGTACGCTATGCTAGCGCAAGAGATATTACATCATTTAGACATGAAAAAGGCACCTCCTTTGTTATTTTCCATTGTTAATATTATCACAAATAAACGATTAATCCAATCTTTTTACAAGCAAAAACTACCCGTTAAATCAATATTTAACGGGTAGTACATAAGATTGTCATCAAATGTTACTGAAGATAGATATTACGGAAACCTTCTTGCAGTGCAGCATTTTGTGTAGGTTCAAAGTGGATTTTTTGGTCTGGCATCCCTTGATTTTGTTGTGAGTGCAAAACAATCGGCTCGCCATTATAAATCGTCATCAAATAGAAGTGGGTCTGCATTGACGGAGCGTCAATTTGATAATAGGATGCAACAATATTATAGGTGTCTTGAACCAGTGGGCCGTCCGGATTCCAAACGGATTGGACAGGCTGATCTGCCACCGCTAAAAAGTCATCCGTAATTTGTGCAGGGAATTCGACACCATACATATTCGCTGGATTTTCTGGTGAGGCAGGAAGATATTCTTGGTTCATATCTTTTTGCCATTCTGTCATAAAAGTATTCAATTGCTCAGTTTTTTCATTATTCCATGGTATTTGAGCAGAATCATTAGAATCATCATCAGTCGGAGGGGTGGCTTGATAGGTAGCTTCAAATTGTTGTCGCAAGTACTCGGTTTGAGTCGGTTCAAAATGGATTAACCCATCTTCTGCCCCTTGATTTTGTTGTGAATGCAATACTACGGGTTCCCCATTGTAGATTGCTAACAAGTAAAAATGAGGGAAATATTCTAAGTTCTCAGGTGGTGTTTGGCGATAGGCTGCGACGATATTATAGACGTCTGCTTTAAGGGGTTCATCAAAATTAGCCCAGCGCGCTGGAACTTGTTGATCACTCACTGCGAGTCGCTCAATTACTCCTGTAGGGAAATCTACACCATACATCGATTGTTGACTAGCAGGGGTTGCTTGGATATATTGCTCACCTGTTTCAACTTCGTAAGAACCGAAATAGCCTTTCATTTGTTCATCTTTAACAGCGTCCCACACAGGATCTTCTGTATTTGGATATTGTTCGATTTCACTTGGAGAAATCGGTTCAATGCTGGTCTCCTCATTTGGAGTCGTAGGTCGATAGCCTACAACGTTTGTTGTAGTGAATCGATTGTTGGCGATATCTGTAAAGGCATTCGCTAATGCAATATTTTCAGTTGGGGTAAAGTGAACAAGTCCATCAGGAAGCCCTTGATTTTGTTGTGAGTGCAGTACTACTGATTGTCCGTTATAGATGGTCATTAAGTAGAAATGTCCCGCCATCTCTGGGCCGTTAACTTGGTAGTATGCAGCGACAATGTTGTATGTATCTGGTAATAATTCACCATTTGGATTCCAAGTTGCGGCTACCTTTTGATCATTAACAGCCAATAACCCTTCCGTTAATTGTTCAGGGAAAGTAATACCATACATATTCGCAGGATTATTCGGTGTTGCCGCGATATATTCTTGTCCCATTTCAGCTTGCCAACGAATCATAAATTGTTCGAGGGCTTGTTGTTTTTCAGAAGTCCAGGCCAAATGTTTGAGAATAGAGTTTGAATGGAGGTCATCGTTATAATAAGGATGTCCCATCACATGAGCGTAATTATTCACCTCTGTAATTAAACCATCAGGTTGGACACTAAATAATCCATAATTGGTCGTATCATCTTGGTTATCTTTTGTTTGGTAGACTAACTCGACTAAATACGAACCATCCTCTACAGGTTCAATCCAAGATTGAATGAGATCATTATTTGAACCTACTACAGCTTTTTGCAAATAGTCAAAAGCTGTTTCTTCCGTGAATGAATCGAAACCTTCTTTAGAATCGAGTAAATCAAAATGTTTTTCATGTAAAATCAAATAGCTAACTTTATCGATCGTATACATTGCTGTTGCTTTTTCAGGTGATTGCGTGTCAGTATAGGCAGTAATAATTACTTGATGATCACGATAGGTGAATTCATACTTTCCAACCCCTTGAAGGGACAATGTAATCGTTTGGTCATGGTTATCAATTACTGACCATGCTTTACGATCATATTGGTTAGGATCAATTTTTGCGTATTGATTGGTGTGATATAAGAAGACACCTTCGAATAAATCAATGGCTTGTTCAGCCGTCCACTTCGTAGATGAATTTGCATCAATTTGTTTTTCAGTACGAGCATTTTGAGCTGCTTCAGATTGAGCATATTCTCGTGCATACGTTGTTAATAATTGAATTACGGTTTGAGAGAGGGTAAGTTGATGTTCTTTAGCCCAGTTTTCAATGGTTTGTTGAATTAATTGATCCAAAGCCGCTTGACTGGTGTCATTTCCTTCACCTAAATATTGATGTAAGCTGGTTTTTAGTAAAGCTTGAATTTCGTTAATTTGACTTTCGGTTAATTCTTTAGTTTCTTTAACTTGAATGACCGTTTTAATTTCATTTTGCGCTGTTGTAACGTTTTGGGGATTCAATGCTTGTCCTGCAGCTTCATACATTTTATAAACACCTGCCAAAGCACCTTCACCGGTGACAGGGTAGAGTGAGGCGATTCGAATTAAGACATCTTCCGCCCCAGCTGTAATCGCAGCATTGGCATAGGTTTGGGAATTAACATTTAAAATAGTTTGAGGTGTAACAATTTGAACTTGAACCCCATAACCAGGTTCCCTTGGTTCAATTACCGCACTCGAATAAACAGGTGTGATACGCGTTGATCCATCGTTTAGATAATGGTTAATGATCTCTCCATCAATCAAATATTGATTTTTTTGATCAATTGTTTGACCTGTTAATAACTGTAAGGTGCGTTTAATATCATTTTCAGATAAAGTTGCACCAAGAGAAGCGCTCGGTTGAATCGATTTAGCTTGAACTCGAGAAATTACACTTTCATGCTGAGTAGAGTTGACCAAATTGACCATTGGAGACATTGTGTTTGTGCCAGCCAGTAGAATCGCTGCTAATAAATAGGACTTACGCATGAATATCACTTCTTTCTTTTTTATTGAGTTGCTATCTTTATTATAGAACAAAAAATGCCTACAAAAGAGAAATAGACAAAAGTTTATAATTTTTTCAAGCGTTATTCATATAAAAGTCATATTTATCTATAAAAAAACTAACTTCGTCAAAATGAAGTTAGTCGTTTCAACTTTATTAGAGATCTACGTTGTGGTGTACTTTTTGAACATCTTCATCATCTTCAAGCAAATCGATGAGTTTTTCGAATTGCTCAAGTTCCGCACCTTCTAAAGTAATTTCTGTTTTCGGTAACATTTCTAGTTCAGAAACATCGAATTTTTCAATTCCATAAGCTTCAAGAGCGGTATAGATTTTTTGGAAATCCGTTGGATTACCATAAACGACAACATTATCTTCTTGCTGCTCGACATCTCGGACATCGCAGTCTGCTTCTAATAAGACCATCATGATTTCCTCGGCATCCGCATGTTCAAATACAAAGACAGCAGTATTATCAAATAGATAGCTGACAGATCCACTTACGCCCATATTACCGCCGTTTTTACCATAGATGGCACGGACATTTCCGGCGGTTCGATTAACATTGGTTGTTAGCGCATCAACAATAATCATTGATCCGCCTGGACCAAAGCCTTCATAGCGAAGCTCTTGGAAGTTCTCATCGCCGGTTCCTTTTGCTTTATCAATCGCTCGATCAATAATATGTTTTGGAACATCGTATGATTTTGCACGATCAATTGCGAATTTTAATTTTTGGTTGAGGTCTGGGTCAGGCTCACCTGATTTAGCAGCGGCATAAATTTCAATACCGAATTTTGCGTACACTCTGGACGTGTCTTTATCTTTTTGGGCTTTTTTTTCTTTAATATTCATCCATTTACGACCCATATCATCACACTTCTTTCATTAATTTGCATAAATCTATTATAGCAAATTTTTTGGATTGAACAATCTTATCTTGGTACATACGGTAAGTATAAATAAAAAAAGAGCTGTGCTTTAAACACAACTCTTGATAAGTATTCTGTAATTAACGGTCACCATTGTAGACGGTGTTACGCACTAAAACGTAATTGACGTGGCGTAGTGAATTAATATCTTTTCCACCCGCATATGAAATAGCAGATTGTAAGTCTTGTTGCATTTCAATTAATGTATCTTCGAGTTTTCCTCGAGTCGGGATGAGTTCAATTTTACCTTCGACGTTTTTGCGTTCTCCTTTTTGGTACTCAGAAGCGCTACCGAAGTACTCTTTGTAAATAACCCCATCAACTTCACGAGATTTTCCAGGGCTTTCTTCATGCGCTGCAAAGAGTGATCCAATCATAACCATGGATGCGCCGAAACGATATGCTTTGGCAATATCTCCGTTATGACGAATTCCGCCATCTGCGATAATCGGTTTTGTAGCAGCTTTTGCACAAAGACGAATCGCAGCAAGTTGCCAACCACCTGTACCAAAACCAGTTTTTAATTTCGTAATACAAACACGCCCAGGTCCGACACCAACTTTTGTCGCATCTGCTCCCGCATTTTCCAATTCACGAACTGCTTCAGGTGTCGCCACATTTCCTGCAATGAGGAACGTAGAAGGGAGATGTTTTTTAATATGGCGAATCATTCGAATAACGTTGTCAGAGTGACCGTGTGCAACGTCAATCGTAACGTATTCAGGAATGACACCGTCGCGTGCAAGTTCTTCTACGAATGCATATTCAGGTTCTTTAATTCCGATACTGATTGATGCGTAGAGTCCTTTGTTATGCATTTTTTCAATAAATGGACGGCGAGATGCTTCATCAAAACGATGCATAATATAGAAATAATCATGTTCAGCAAACCACTGAGCAAGTTCCTCGTTCATTACGGTTTGCATATTTGCTGGAACAACTGGAATTTTGAATGTACGCGGGCCAAATTGAACCTCAGTGTTACATTCTGAACGACTTTTAACAATACATTTATTAGGAATCAACTGAACATCTTCAAAATCAAAAACTTCCATGATAGATTCTCCTTTAAATTAAATTATTATTTTGTTTCATACAATTTTGCAATACGTTGTTGAGCATCTTGATTATTAACATATTCACCGTAAGTGGTATTGATCAGATCGTAAGCACCATTCGGTGTTAATTCAATCACTCGATTACATGTAGTGTCTAAGACTTCATAGTCGTGAGAAGCCATTAAAATAGCTCCCTTAAACTTGATTAAGCCATCGTTAAGTGCGGTAATAGATTCCAAGTCGAGGTGATTTGTCGGTTGGTCTAATATAAGAACATTGGCTTTCGAAAGCATCATCTTAGACAATAGACAGCGAACTTTTTCACCCCCTGAAAGAACGTTCACAGGCTTCAATACATCATCGCCACGGAATAACATTCTACCTAAGAAGTTACGTAAGAATGTATTGTCTTGTTCTTCTTTTTCAGCATATTGACGTAACCAATCGACAATCGTCATTTCGTTATGATCGAATTCATCCGAAGAGTTACGGGGTAGGTAGGTTTGAGTCGTTGTAACACCCCATTCGTAGATTCCACTATCCGGTTCGAGGCGCCCAGTAATCATTTCAAAGAAAGTGGTGACGGCTAGGTCGTTACGGCTAACAAAAGCAACTTTATCATCACGATTTAAGGTGAAGGTGATGTTATTGAGTAACACTTCACCATCAACCGTTTTGGATAAGCCTTCGACTCGTAGTAGGTCATTACCAATCTCCCGAGCAGGTGAAAATCCGACATAAGGGTAACGTCGAGAGGAAGGTTGGATATCATCTAAGGTGATTTTATCAAGCATTTTCTTACGAGAAGTAGCTTGTCTAGATTTTGAAGCGTTGGCTGAGAATCTTGCGATAAAAGCTTGTAGTTCTTTAATTTGCTCTTCTTTCTTAGCGTTTTGATCTGCTTGTAATTTGGCAGCCAATTGACTCGATTGTAACCAAAAATCATAGTTGCCGACGTAAAGTTTGATTTTCCCAAAGTCCACGTCTGCCATGTGAGTGCAAACTTGATTTAAGAAATGGCGGTCGTGAGAGACGACAATGACAGTGTTCGGGAAATCCATAATAAAATTACTTAACCACTCAATTGCTTGCGCATCGAGTCCGTTTGTCGGCTCGTCGAGTAGTAAGTTATCAGGACGCCCGAAGAGCGCTTGTGCTAATAAAACTTTAATTTTATCGGCTTCAACTAACTCTCGCATATATAAATAATGCATATCGGTAGTAATGCCGAGACCTTGAAGTAGGTCGCTCGCTTCAGCTTCTGCTTCCCAGCCACCCATTTCAGCGAATTTAGCTTCAAGCTCTCCAGCTCGGATTCCATCTTCATCGGAAAAATCTTCTTTTAAATAAATTTGGTCTTTTTCTTTTTTAACATTGTAAAGCTCTTGGTGTCCCATCATCACGGTCTCGAGGACTTGATAATCTTCAAAACCATAATGGTCTTGATTTAATACCGCAAGCCGTTCGTTAGGATCCATCGTAACGTTTCCTGTTGTAGGTGAGATTTCACCGGATAAAATTTTAAGGAAAGTAGACTTTCCAGCTCCATTTGCACCAATAACGCCATAGCAGTTGCCCGGTGTAAAAGTGATATTTACGTCATCAAATAATTTTCGGTCAGGAAAATGAAGACTGACGTTCGATACATTAAGCATTTATGAGCCTCCTCTAATATCATTGGGTCCTAAGAACACCATTGATAATATTAGCACATTCTTCTTGTGAAAGAAAGTTACAGTCTGGTAACTTTGGAGAAATGTTAAAATAATATGAGATTATAAATATTTTTCGATAGACTCGATGAGATCTGCCGAGCTACCGACGATTTCGCCGCGTAATTTAACCAAACCAACCGTATACAAATTGATATAACTAAATTGAGATTCTGCAATGGTATGGAGAGCTTCGATTTTTTCTGGATTATCAGCTCCAGCTTGCCGCGTATCGGAATACAATCCAATAATTGGAATACCGGCTTGATATGCGACGCCGATTTCAGAAGCGACACCTGGGTCAACGACTAAGCCGTCTAATACTGCGATCAATAACTGACTCGTTAATACTGCATCGGTATCCACCTGGGCAATTAACTTAGAGTCTGCATAGTTAGACTTATCATTAATTTCACTTTGTTCTTGTGGTAAAAATAAATTGATTTCTGGATAGCGTTCTCGAATTCTTTGGGCTAATTGTGCATTGAATTGAAGTTCCATTTCGTTGAAGAGGGGACTCGCAAAATAAACATTTTTTGACATGAAGGGAGCTCCTTTCTGTTGTTAATTTTATTATAAGTGAGTCTATCGATTAATAAAAGTATCTTTGAGCCTAACGATTACTCATATCCATAATTCGATGGTATTGGATGAACCTTACGAAGGTAAATGCAAATACCCCCCAATATCGGAATAAACACCATAAAAAGCGACGAAGTTTTAATTTGCTTCGTCGCTTTGAGTTTCGGAAAATTTCATTTTTACAATAGTCGTTGGTAACGAAGACGGAGTGCATTGGTTAAAACAGAGATCGAACTTAAACTCATCGCTAAAGCAGCCATCATCGGATTGAGAAGAGGACCGTCAAAGAATAATCTTAATACGCCCATTGCAATCGGAATTCCAATGATATTATAGGCAAAGGCCCAAAATAGATTTTGTTTAATATTTTTGAGAGTCAGTTTGCTTAAATGAATCGCTCGTAAGACATCTTTAAGATCGTTATGCATTAAGATCACATCTGCCGAGCTAATTGCTACATCCGTACCTGAACTTACTGCGAGTCCGATATCTGCTTGAGCTAAAGCGGGAGCATCATTAATGCCATCTCCCACCATCATCACACATTCACTATTAGTCTGTAATTGCTTCACAATTTGGGCTTTATCTTGTGGCAAGACTTGACTATAGACTTGTTCAATCCCAACTTGCTTTGCGATGGCCTCAGCAGTTGCTTTATTGTCACCTGTAAGTAGAACAACTTTCAATCCTTCTGCAATCATCTGTTGAATGGCCTCTTCGGAAGAGTCTTTTACCGGATCGCTAATCGCTATGGTCGCAACCGCTCGTTGGTTGACAGCAGCAAAGATTGGGGTTTTCCCTTCGTTAGCCCATTGTATTGCTTGTTGGATAAGGTGATTAGGAATCGAAGACATCGATTCAATCCACGCTTGATTTCCAACTTGAATGGTTTGATCAGCAATTTGAGCTTCGATTCCTTTTCCGGTGATGCTGTTAAAAGATTCAACTGGTAACGTCTCAAAATTCTGCTCTTGACCATAACGGGTAATAGCTAGGGCGAGAGGGTGTTCAGATTGTTTCTCTGCATTATAAATTAATTGCATGACTTGGGCTTCATCTTGTTCTGAATCAACCAACCAATCAGTGAGAGTAGGACTCCCCATCGTAACGGTACCCGTCTTATCTAAGACAACCGTAGTTGTGTGATGCATTTTTTCAAGGGATTCCCCACTTCGAACGAGAATACCGTGCTTAGCGCCATTGCCTGTACCAACCATAATGGAAGTGGGGGTCGCTAAACCAAGTGCACAAGGGCAGGCAATAACAAGAACACTAATAACAATACGTAAAGTAAAATTAAGGGATTCGCCCATTACTAATCCCCAGAACACCCCCGCCAAAATGGCTAGGATAATAACGGTTGGCACAAAATAGTGTGCAACCCGGTCTGCCAAATTACTAATTGGTGCTTTTGAACCTTGCGCTTCTTGAACCATCCGAATAATTTGAGAAATCATCGTATCCTGTCCTACACGGGTGGCCCGATAAGTGAAAGCGCCTGTGCTATTGACGCTGGCTCCAATGACAGTGTCGCCAATTTCTTTAGCGACTGGCATGCTTTCGCCGGTAATCATCGATTCATCGATAGCTGAGCGGCCTTGGGTAATAATACCATCAACGGGCAAGCTCTCTCCTGGTTGAATTTGGATAAGATCATCAATTTGAACTTCATCAACGGGTTTGAGTGTTACGTTGCCGTTATCGTCAATGACTCGAGCGGTAGGTGGTGTTAAATTCATCAGTTCGCGGATGGCTTGTGCTGTTTGTCCTTTAGCTAATTCCTCTAAATATCTTCCCAGTGTCATCAAAGTAATGATGACTCCAGCGGATTCAAAGTATAGCTCGATAGGGTGATGGCCTGTTGTTGAAGTTGGTGAAATGACCCAATAGATTGTCGCAATGATACCCTGAATAAAGGCTGCGGAGGTCCCTAAGGCAACGAGCGAGTCCATTGAAGGTTGCTTATGTATTAATTGACGGAAACCACGGATAAAAATATCCCTTCCAAAATATAAAATCGGAACCGTAAGGATAAATTGAACCAAGGCATTACCTAAGGGAGACGATACGGGATCAATTATATGAGGCAAAGGAATTCCTAGCATCGGGCCCATTGCAATGATAAAGAGTGGGATGGCAAAGAGAAACATCCAATATAATTGTTTCTTTTGCATAATGCGTTTTGCCTCTTTTTGACGTTCATCACGTTCAAATTGTTCTTGCGGGGACAAAATAAGATTTGCTTGGTACCCCGCCTGTTGAACACTTTCAATAATATTCGTTGGGTCTAATTCATTATCTGAGGTAACACGAAGTGTATCAGTCGCTAAGTTAACGGATGCTTCTTTAACAGAAGGGACTTTGAGCGCAGCCTGTTCCACTCGTGAGGCACAACTGGCGCAGCTCATTCCATCAATATGATAATTTTGTTTCATTGAATTCCTCCTAAGTATGAATATTTGTATGAGTACAGTGACATTCGCCAATTGGACAATTGCAAGGAATTTCCGTTGGCGCTAGAGCTCTTTTTTGTTCTAATGTTTGAATTAGTAACGTGCAGTCATCTTGTGATAAGGCGCTAGTTTCAATGAGTTCATTAAGGTAAGTGCCCACCTGACGTTGACAAATTCGATCGATAAAGCCATTTATTTGATCGAGGGACGCTTTTTTCTGATCAATCGTGGTAACGTATTGGTAAGGTCGAGTCTTATCAATCGAATCGATTAATTTTTTTTGCATTAACCGGTTCATTAACGATTTAATCGTGCCCTCTTTCCAAGACGTCGTTTGTTGAAGTTGATCAATGATTTCTCGGCTCGTCAATCGAGGCTGGCTCCAAATTAGACGCATCACTTGCCATTCAGCATCGCTAATTGTGTAATCCATAATAACTCCCCTTTCAACCTAAAGTTTACATGTGTAAACAAAAAATGTCAAGCAGTATGAAATAAAATGAAGAATATTCATTTAAAATCACCTATGAATTGTGTAAAATAAAGATATGAAAATAAAGGAGCGAAAATATGGAATTATTTAAAGCATTATCGTTAAAAATCAAAGATAAAAATTTACGGATCGTCTATCCTGAAGCAGAAGATGTCCGTGTTCTAGGGGCAGCAATTCGTTTGAAAGCTGACAAGTTGATTGAACCAATCTTAATTGGTAATCCTGATAATATTAAACAATTGGCAACAGAAAACCATTGGAATCTAGGTGATATTGAAATTATTGATCCATCCAACTATCCTCGCTTTGAAGAGATGGTAGCGGCATTTGTTGAACGTCGTAAAGGAAAAAATACCGAGGAACAAGCACGTGAAATGTTACGTGATAATGTGTACTTAGGGACAATGTTGGTTTATACGGATGCAGCAGATGGTTTAGTTTGTGGAGCTACTTACTCAACAGGAGACACGGTTCGACCTGCACTACAAATTATAAAAACTCGTCCGAATGTAAAACTAACGAGTGGTGCTTTCGTCATGATACCGCCAGTTGAAGGTGGTGGTGAGAAGTTAATTATGGCGGATTGCGCGATCAATATTAATCCCGATGCTCAAGAATTAGCGGAAATCGCAGTTGAAAGTGCTAAAACCGCAAGAATTTTTGATATTGAACCTAAAGTCGCAATGTTAAGCTTCTCAACGAAAGGATCTGCTGCTTCACCTGAGGTTGATAAAGTTGTAGAGGCGACGCGAATCGCTCGTGAATTAGACCCAACATTACCTATCGACGGAGAGTTGCAATTTGATGCGGCGCTCGTTGAATCCGTTGCGGATAAAAAAGCACCAGAATCAGATGTAGCTGGGCATGCCAACGTATTCGTCTTCCCAGAGATTCAATCAGGTAATATTGGTTATAAAATAGCGCAACGTATAGGACAATATCAAGCGATTGGCCCGATCCTACAAGGGTTAAACAAACCGGTATCGGATTTATCTAGAGGATGTAATGAAGAGGATGTCTACAAAGTATCAATTATTACAGCAAATCAAGCTTTAATTTAAAAAGAAGAAAACGACCTTGCCCCAAGCAAGGTCGTTTTTTGATTTATTTATTATTCAATAATATTTACTGGAATTTCATCTTGAGTACCATAGTACCAACTAATTTCATCGCCAGCTTCTAAGATTTGCGATTTAACACCAAGTTCAGCATATGCACCATTGAGTAGATATACCCATGTATTGAAATCTTCATAGTCATTTTCGTGACCTTCGATTTCTTCTACGACACCTTCATCTTCGTTGAAGTGGAATTTCAGGTCTGTTTCATGCATCGCTTCGAGTACGCTTTTGCCAGCACCGTCATTGACAAAGGCTGTAGCAATCGGTTCTTCTTCGCCATGAAGGTAAATGTTAATCTTCACAGCATCTTCCGTTGCAACCTCAGTTGTTTCTTCAGTAGTTTCAACTGTTGTTTCGACTGTTGTAACTTCTGTCGTTGTTTCTTCAACGGTGGTTTCAACATTTTCTTTTTTATCTTGCCCGTTCGTACAAGCAACGAGTAAGATGGTTAATAAAGGTAAAAATATAAGTTTCAATGATTTTTTCATAATTTGCCTCCTTATTAGGACTTGTTTATATCTATAAAGTAGCATAGAATAGCCATGAAATCAAATTTTTATTCAGAAAGGGGATATTCACGATGCGGATACGAACGACTTCACATGCTGAAACACAACAAGTTGCTAAGTTGCTCGCTCAATATATTCAGCCTGGGATGGTAATTAGATTAGACGGACCGTTAGGTGCGGGTAAAACAACGTTTACTCAAGGTTTTGCACAAGGATTAGGAATTACTCGCCGTGTCAATAGTCCAACGTACACTATTGTAAAGCAATATCCTATTCCGGATAAAAATTTTGAGTTAATTCATATGGATGCGTACCGTTTAGAACAAGGAGGGGCAGAGTCACTTGATATCGATGCGGTTCTTTCTCCGGATACGATTACTTTTATTGAATGGGCGCAATTTATCGAGGGATATTTACCTGAAGATTATTTAATGATTCAATTAAATCCATTGGATTCAACGACGCGAGAAATTACTATTAAGCCTTGTGGGAATTCATTGAAATACGATAACGTGATAGCTATGATAGAAGATGCGGTCGAAGAAAGAGGGTTAATCTAGCGAATGGTTGAATCAACGCACTCTAATATATCTAGCGATTCAGGGAACACCACTGAAAGGGTTGAACTTTTATTCCGCGAAGCAAAAGTTGAAGATGCGTCTCACTATCAGCAACTCATGTGCCAACTTCGACAAGAGACGTCTTATTTAATCTTTGATACAAAAAATGACCTTAATGATTGTTCTGCACTTCGAGAACTTTTAGCTCAGTATGAGCAAGCTTCTTCCAGCATTATTTTAGTTGTTGAATTAGCTGGGGAATTAATTGCGACGGCGAATCTATCTGTATGGAATCTTTTAGAAGATCCTCAACTTGGAGAAGTTGGCATTGCTGTTATTAAGGAATATTGGGGATGTGGAATTGGGAGTGCATTGATTGATTCGCTGATTGACTTTGCAGAACAAACTTCGCTAGAAATCTTAATTTTAGAAGTACTGGCATCCAACCATCGTGCGATCAATCTTTATCGGAAATTCGGCTTTTGCGAAATTGGCCGATCATCTCAATGGATTAATCAAGATGGTAAATATTATGATACGATTGTGATGGAGAAGCCATTAGGACATACTTTACATGATTACAACGCATAAGGAGGAAATGATTGTGCTTTATAATGAATTAATTAGCAAATATCCCGCAATGGATATCAAATTAAATGAACCTTTATCTCAATACAGCTACACTAAAGTAGGTGGGAAAGCCGATGCGTTAGTATTCCCGCAGACTAAGCAAGAAGTACAACAAATGATTGAATGGGTCGATACGAATCAAGTTCCATTAACGATTTTAGGAAATTTAAGTAACTTAATTGTGATGGACGGAGGAATTCGAGGTATCGTAATGATTTTAACTCGAATGAACCAGATTCAAGTTGAAGGTGAAACGGTAATTGCCGACGCAGGTGCATCACTAATCGAAACAACGCAAGTTGCCCGCGATCACCATCTAACAGGTTTAGAATTTGCTTGTGGCATTCCGGGTAGTATCGGAGGCGCCATTTTTATGAATGCGGGAGCGTATGGTGGAGAGATTAAGGACTTGCCCTTAGAAATTGAAACATTGACTCGCACGGGTGAATTCAAAACATACAGCACTCAAACCGCTCAATTTGGATATCGCCATAGTATTTTTCAAGATAATCACGAAGTCGTCTTACAAGTTAAATTCCAACTTGAACCTGGTGAGATTGATTTGATTCAGTCCGAAATGGATCGTTTAACCGAATTAAGAACGTCCAAACAACCGCTTGAATTACCTTCATGCGGGAGTGTATTTAAACGGCCAGAAGGGCATTTCACCGGTAAATTAATTCAAGATGCTGGCTTGCAAGGGTACCGTATTGGCGGTGCGGAAATCTCAAAAAAACACGCTGGCTTTATCGTCAATGTGGATCATGCGACTGCGACAGATTATATCGAGTTGATTCAATTTATACAGCATCGAATTTGGGAGCTTTATCAAGTTCAATTAGAGCCTGAGGTTCGCATTATTGGCGAAGCGATACCCACTGATGCATAAGTACATTTTGATATCGAATTAAGGTCACTTTGTGGTGACCTTTTTGTGTGCCTTAAGCTGTTTGTTTTATTAAATTATGCTATACTTTCTACAGTAAATGGTGGAGAAATCAAATGGTAAAAATATGCTTCACCGTACGAAACGATGAATAGGGAGTGATTTGTAATGACAGAAGTGTACAGTGTCGAATTGAAAGGTATTTCAAAGACGTATGGGGATACGGTCGTTTTAAAAAATATCGATATGGATTTGGAAAAAGGAAAATTTTATACATTGTTAGGTCCTTCTGGATGTGGCAAAACAACGTTGTTACGAATCATTGCAGGATTTAATCAACCCAATACTGGAACAGTAGTGCTCGATGGTAAAGATGTTACGCAAGTGAGTGCGAATCGTCGTAAGGTGAATACCGTCTTCCAAGATTATGCACTGTTTCCACATATGAATGTATACGATAATATTGCGTTTGGGATGACGTTACGTAAAGAAAAGAAGGCAGTCATTGATCAAAAAGTCAAAGAGATGTTACGGCTGGTCCAGCTCGATGGGTTTGAAAACCGTCAAATTAGTGAATTATCGGGAGGACAAAAACAACGCGTCTCGATCGCACGAGCATTAATTAATGAACCGGAGGTTCTTCTATTAGACGAACCATTATCTGCTTTAGACCTAAAGTTACGAACAGATATGCAATATGAACTTCGTGAGTTACAGCAACGGTTAGGGATTACCTTTGTATTTGTCACCCATGACCAAGAAGAAGCATTAGCGATGTCTGACTGGATTTTTGTAATGAATGAAGGTGTCGTGGTTCAATCAGGAACGCCGAAAGATATTTATGATGAGCCGATCAATCACTACGTTGCTGACTTTATTGGTGATAGTAATATTATTGATGCGACGATGATTGATGACTATGTCGTGGAATTTGTTGGACATCAATTTGAGTGTAATGACGGAGGAATTCCAAGTGGAGAGCGGGTTGAAGTGGTTATTCGACCTGAAGATATTGCGATTACTACGCCAGAAGAAGGTCAATTGGTGGCGGATGTAGATACTCAACTATTTCGAGGAGTCTTTAACGAAGTCATTGCTTACGATAAGCAAGGTAATGAGTGGATGATTCATACGACGCAATTTATCGAGGAAGGTTCAGAGATTGGTTTATCATTTGGTCCAACGGACATTCATGTGATGCGTTACAATGAATCAGAAGAAGATTTTGATGCTCGGATTGAACAGTATACGGACGACGAGGAAGATGAAGAACACTTTGATTTTCTGCAATCGAACGGTTCAATGACTTCACAATTATAGGAGGTAGCAAATGAATCGACGATTACAACATGTATTGGCCATTCCGTATTATTTATGGATTGTGTTATTTGTGGTTACACCTATTTTATTATTAATTTATCGTTCATTTTTTGGGATTGACGGAAGTTTGACGTTCGGGAACTATATTGAGTATTTTAGTAGCCCGTATTATATGCAAATGACGTTTGCTTCCTTTTTATCGGCGCTACTGGTAACGTTGATTACTTTTTTATTTGCTTATCCAATGGCATATTTCCTAACAAAGACCAAACGAAAAGATTTATGGCTGATGTTAATTATTTTGCCAACATGGATTAATTTATTATTGAAGATCTATGCTTTTATTGGACTGCTGAGTCAAACGGGCCCAGTAGTTGCTTTAATTCAGCGTTTTGGGTTAGGGTCACCTCAGTTACTTTTTACGAATGCAGCTTTTATTCTTGTGGCAGCGTACGTGGAACTTCCATTTATGATGCTGCCCATCTTTAATTCCATTGATGAGATCCCCAACTCGATTATTGAAGCGAGCTTAGACTTAGGTTCGAGTGAATGGGTGACACTCAGACGGGTTATTTTCCCGTTATCCATGCGGGGCGTAACGAGTGGGGTTCAAGCAGTGTTTATCCCATCGCTCTCACTGTTCATGCTAACCCGACTCATCGGAGGTAACCGGGTCATTACACTCGGAACGGCCGTGGAACAACATTTTCTAGTCACGCAAAACTGGGGCATGGGAGCAACCATCGGTGTTGTTTTACTTCTGCTAATGGTTATCGTGATGCGATTTACTCGACCTAAAGAGATTGGAGGTTCGACCCATGATGCGTAAAAATTTTTCTTGGGCAACGATTTACATTGCTCTAATCTTTATTTTGATGTATTTGCCAATTGCCTATCTAATCTTTTACTCCTTTAATGCCGGAGGAGATATGTCAGGTTTTACAGAGTTTACCTTGGAGCATTATCAAACTTTATTTTCCGATAAACGGTTGTTAAGTTATATCGCAAACACCTTTATCGTTGCCTTGAGCTCGGCATTGATTGCTACTATTATCGGGACATTTGGGGCTTTAGCAATTTTCTTTTCACGTAGAAGTAAGTCAAGCCAAGTGACAATGCAGTTTAATAACGTATTAATGGTGACCCCTGATGTAATGATGGGAGCGAGTTTCTTAATTTTATTTTCAACAGTGATTCCAGTAACCTTAGGATTCTGGTCTGTCTTAATTGCGCATGTGGCATTCAGTATTCCGATTGTTGTTTTAATGGTATTGCCAAAATGTTATGAAATGAACTTAAATATGATTACAGCCGCACAAGACTTAGGTGCAACACAGTGGCAAACCTTAACTCGAGTGATTCTTCCAAGTATTCTTAAAGGGATTGTGGCAGGCTTCTTTATGGCATTCACTTATTCGTTAGATGATTTTGCGGTTACTTTCTTTGTGACGGGAGCGGGCTTTAGTACGGTTTCGATTGAAGTGTACTCGCGAGCAAGAACTGGTATTAGTCTCGAAATTAATGCGTTGAGTACGTTGATGTTTATTTTAGCTTTATTACTTGTCTTTGGGTATTACCGAATTCAAATCAGCGAACAACAGAAGCGAATACGTCCGTCTCGTCGAATTCCTTTCCAAGGAGGCAGATAAGCATGAAACAATTGAATCGTTTAATACTAGGTGTTCTAGCCTTGATTTTTGTTTTGTACGGCGTTCGTTATTCCTTAGATCGAGGAATGGGCGGTCAAGGTTCGCAGACAGTGGTATTCTATAACTGGGGCGATTATATCGACCCAACAATTTTGAAAGACTTTGAAGCAGAAACTGGATACCGAGTTATCTATGAAACATTTGACTCGAATGAGGCGATGGTTGCCAAAATTCAACAAGGAGGAACGGCTTATGATTTAGCGGTTCCGAGTGAATATATGATTGAACAAATGATCGAAGATCAATTATTAACGCCATTGGATAAGTCGAAAATTCAAGGACTAGAAAATATCGATGAACGTTTTTTAAATCAACCCTTTGACCCTAACAATGAGTATTCAATCCCATATTTTTGGGGGACCTTAGGCATTTTATATAATACTGAATATGTGGATGAAGATGAGTTGAATCATTGGGATGATCTGTGGAATCCAAAATATCGCAATCAAATTATTATTTATGATGGTGCCCGAGAAGTCATGGGTATCGGATTGCAGTCGTTAGGTTATTCCTTGAATGAAACGGATACGAGTCGCTTAATTGAGGCGCGTGATAAGATGAAGTTATTAATGCCCAATATTTTAGCGTTAGTTGCTGATGAGTTGAAAATGCATATGCATAATCAAGAAGCGATCATTGGAATTACTTTTTCGGGAGAAGCGGCGATGGCGATGGAAAATGATGATCGTTTAGCATATAAAGTCCCATCCGAAGGGTCCAACTTGTGGTTTGATAACATTGTCATTCCGCATAATGCAGCTAATCCTGACGGAGCTTATGCTTTAATTAATTTCCTTCTTCGGCCAGATATAGCGGCACGCAATGCAGAATATATTGGATATGCGACCCCAAATCGACGGGCAATGGAGCTGATGGATCCGGAAGTGGTGAATGACCCTGCGTTCTATCCTACCGATGATGTTATTGAACATTTAGAAGTTTATCGTGGTTTAGGCCAAGAGAAATTGATTGAATATAACAATATGTTCCTAGAAGTAAAATTAGAACCTAGAGATTAAGTAAATATATTCAAAAAGAAGCGTTAGCCTTAAAAAGGCAACGCTTCTTAATTTATAGTAAGGATTGAAATTAGTCGAGCTTAAGCTTATCGAGCATATCTCGTGTCATCGCATCAAGGTCATATTTTGGACTGAAGCCCCATTCTTCAACAGCACAAGATATGTCTAAAGAATTAGGCCATGAATCTGCAATACCTTGACGGACAGGGTCGACGTCATACGTCATTTCAAATTCAGGCATGACTTTACGGATTGAAGCCGCAATTTCTTCAGGTTCAAAACTCATACCGCTAATGTTGAAGGCGTTACGATGTTTTAAATTCTCAGCAGGTGCTTCCATTAGTTGAATAATCGCATCAATCGCATCCGGCATATAGAGCATATCCATATAAGTGCCTTTATCGATATATGAGGCATATTTACCATGGCGCAATGCTTCATAGTAGATTTCTACGGCATAATCCGTTGTACCACCACCTGGAGGTGCTTCATAAGAAATTAATCCCGGAAAGCGAACACCACGAGTGTCGACGCCGAATTTTGTATAGTAGTAATCACAAAGCAGTTCGCCACTTACTTTTGTAACACCATACATGGTTGTAGGGCGTTGGATAGTATCTTGAGGTGTTTGATCGCGTGGTGAAGTTGGGCCAAAAGCACCAATGGAGCTTGGTGTGAAAAATTGTAAATCGTATTGGCGTGCCAACTCTAATGCGTTCACCAAACCACCCATGTTGATATCCCAAGCTAACTTAGGTTTTGCTTCTGCAACAGCAGAGAGTAAAGCTGCCAGGTGAATTAATGTATCGACTTTATATTCACGAATGATTCGTTCGAAGTTCTCAACATCGAGAACATCTAGAATTTCAAAGATACCTTCTTGACATACCACAGAATCATCATTTTGATGGATATCTGTTGCAATAACATTATCAACACCGTATATTTCACGTAATTTAACGACGAGGGGTGTCCCAATTTGGCCAAGAGACCCCGTAATAAGAATTTTTTCCATAGTGGTGAAATCATCCTTTTCTATTTAATCTATGATGTGATGGATTTAAATAACGCCTAATTCTTTACCAACTTTTTCGTAGACTTTTAGCACTTCGTCCAATTGTTCCTTCGTATGAGCCGCTGTTGGCATATTACGAACACGCCCTGTACCACGCGGAACGGTAGGGAAAACAATGGATTTAGCATAAACGCCTTCTTCTTTCAAACGACGAGAGAAGGTTTGTGTTTTATTTTCATCACCAATAATACATGGCGTAATTGGTGTTTCAGATTGTCCGATATCAAAGCCTAAGTTTTTCAGACCTTCTTTAAGGTAGCGGCCATTTTCCCATAATTTATCGTGTGCTTCAGTTGAAGCCATCATTAATTCAATTGCTTTGGTTGCTGCTGCTGCGGCACCTGGTGTTAGTGAAGTAGAGAATAGGAATGGACGAGCTCTTACTTTAAGCCAGTCAATCAATTGTTGAGAACCAGCAACATAGCCGCCTACAACACCTAAAGCTTTAGAGAGGGTTCCCATTTGCATGTCGATATCTTTTTGTGCATTAAAGTGTTTTACCGTACCAGCACCTTTACCCATAACGCCTGAACCATGTGCGTCATCAACATAAGTAATTAAGTTATATTCTTTAGCAATTTCAACGATGCCTGGAATATTTGCAACGTCACCGTCCATTGAGAAGACACCGTCAGTGATGTACATTACTTTATCGTATTCGCCACTTTCAGTAGCTTCTTTAGCTTTAGCACGTAAATCGTCCATATCTTGGTGTTTTACACGGATGATTTTTGCTCCAGAAAGACGACAACCATCAATAATCGATGCATGATTTAACTCATCAGATAGAATCGCATCGCCTTTACCAATAACTGCAGCGATAGCTCCCATATTACAGTTAAAGCCAGATTGGAAAGCAATGGCTGCTTCAGTTCCTTTGAACTCGGCAATTTTTGCTTCGAGTTGATCGTGAATAGTTAAAGTTCCATTAATTGTACGGACCGCACCAGCTCCGACACCGTAATGAGTAGTGGCTTCGTTTGCTTTTTGAATCATTTCTTCGTTCGTAGCAAAACCTAAGTAGTTATTTGAAGATAGGTTAATTAATTCTTTACCGTTGACGTTGATGATTGGGCCATTTGGTCCGTCAACCGTATCGATTTCATTATATAACCCATTTTCTTTTAACTCTTGCAAATTTTTTGCTAAAAATTCTTCAAGTTTTTGACTCATAATAATCCTCCTATAATTTATTAATAAAATACTATGTTTTCAGTTTAGCAGATTGTTCAAGCGTTTTCTAGCAATCGCTAACATTTGTAACATGAGAATTTAATGAGATGTTTATGCCTCTGAGTTTGTAAATGATAGATTGTAAAATTAATTGCGACAAACAAGAAAACTCATAACAGGTTCGTGTAAAATGTTAGTAACCACAAAAAC
>OJLY01000221.1_pt1 | contig 42318 bp, 42 predicted proteins | sample 1597031 | NCBI WGS metagenome assembly OJLY01 (sample SAMEA3904673, study PRJEB24821) | metagenome | biome: Builtin; feature: hospital; material: surface | place: USA | collected 2013-06-03
GCTGGCCAGCCATCTCCGGCTGACGTGCCATGCCCTCGACGGTCTTGCCGACGAGCATACCGATACCGATACCAGGGCCGATGGTTGCGATGCCGTAGCCGATGGACTGCAGACCGTCGAAAGCGGTGACAGTCTCGTTTGCCTGGGCGAGGATGATGTCGTTCATGTGAAAGTCGTTCCCTTTCTAGGTGCTCCCCCGCGTCCTTGGTGCGGGAGGGCGAGTGACAATGTGGAGGGGTTATTCAGTTAGGCCAGTTGGTCGCGCCTTTGTTAGTGCGCATCCGCGTGCAACGAGAGCTCAATGTAGACCGCCGTCAGCAGAGCAAAGATGTATGCCTGCAGGAAGATGATGATCAACTCGTAGAGCGTGAACAGGATCGCTGCAATGATGGTCAGGCCACTGAGCCCGGTCCATGCGTTGAGCTGCCAGAAGAAGAAGTTCGTGGCAGAGTACAGCAGAACCAGAATGATGTGGCCGGCCAGGAAGTTCGCCATCAGACGAAGTGCCAGGGTGACCGGACGCAGAATGAACGTCGAGAAGATCTCAATCGGCACCACCAGGATGTGGAGGAACCAAGGCAGTCCAGGAATGACGGTGGAGTGCTTGAAGTAAGCAATGCCGTAGCGCTGCACGCCTGCGTAGATCATCGCAATGTAGGCAACACCAGCCAGCACGATCGGCATACCGATGCGCGCGTTAGGCGAGATGTTGAGGAAAGGAATGATCGTCGCAGCATTCATGAACAGCACGGTGAAGAAGATGGTGGCGATAAGCGGAAGGAATCGCTTGCCGTCCTTCTTCCCCAACGTGTCTTCTGCGATGTGGATGCGGACAAAGTCCACACCCATTTCTGCGAAGTTTTGCAGCCCCTTAGGAACCAGCTGTGGCTTCCTAAAGGCAATAGCAAAGAGGATCACAAGGATCGCTGCCACAAGGAGGCGAACGAGCATGATGCGATCCAGCGCGAACCATCCATTGGCAAAGTCTTGACCAATGAACTGGCCGTACGTGTGCCCCGGGAAAAATTCTGGACCAAGTTCGGGTGCGTGAAAACTACCCTTCATGGCCAAAGTTGTAACGCTCAGCGTTCTCTCCCGTTCTCGGGCCGCATCCGGTGTGAATGCGGTGCGATGGACGTCTTCATCAAAGCTGTCACCCGCGGCGGACTCCGTCGCACATCTGCTACCGCGGGGACAGGGGAGTCTTTAAAAGGCAGCGTGAGCCAGCTTTCGCTGAGCAGTCCCCTGCCTCAAGTATGCCCGTCGGATACTTTAACAGGTCGTCGTGAGTTTCCTGGACTTTGGGGGCCATGCCACCTATGTGTCACTACTTCCCACCCGTTTTCGGGGTAAAATGGCACCACAACCAGCATGTTTTCACCCCTGTAATGTCTGTCACATACCGCCAAACAGGGGTAGTTGTTCGCGGCCATGCGCTACCCCGCCGTCGCACGCGCCCAAGGCACTTGTCGACGAGCGCTGCGCCCCCACCAGCTAGCTCAGGTAAGCAGTGCGCGAGGTGATCACGCCCCACGCCTCCGCAGTGAGCGCCACCACGAGGGCGGCCAACGTGGTCACAGCAAAAGCGGTGTTGTCGTAGAAGTCGAACCCGCGCAGCCACACGAAGAGCAGAATCAAGACCACCATCTTGACTAGCCAGCCACCAAGCACCACCGCCATGGTCATGCTCGGGGTCGAGTTCGACGTGGCCAGCACCGTTGCCGCGGTGGCGAGCACGAAGCCGCCGCCGATAGCCACGCCCATGAGCACGCCCCAGATGCCGGGCAGCTCGCGCGCCGCGCCCCATGCCATGAGGCTGATCAACGTCAGCGCCACCAGCGCGCCCGCGGCGATCTTCAGCGCACGGGTAATAGGCAGTCGCTGGTCGAGGAATTCCTCGGTGTCACGCACCTCGAGGTCGGGCTGTGCATTGCTGGGGTCCGGCGTGGAAGTACTCACGATGCGACATCTTACCCAACGGCCAGCGCTTCCCTATTGCGCGCTCCCCCGTGGCATACGCGTCGGCCCGATCTTGCCCGCACGGAGCGGCACGAGCGTCAGCAGGAACGCGGCAAGCAGGAGCACGAGCGTAAAGACCACCGCAGCGCGGGTCGGCACCACCGAGAAACTCACCGCACCGAAGGCCACAGCAGCGACCCAGAGGTAGAGCACCACTACTGTGCGACGGTGCGTGTGCCCCAAACGCAGCAGGCGGTGGTGGATGTGGCCCGAATCTGCGGCAAAGGGGCTTTGGCCACGAGCAGTGCGCCGCACGACGGCCCACAGCAGGTCCACCACCGGCAACGCGATCGCGGCGAGCACCACGATGATCGGGCTGACCAGCGCCACCAGATCAGCAGTCCCGTAGAGGGACATGTTGATCTTGCCGGAGGCAGAAATCGACGCCGCGGCGAGCAGTAACCCGATGAGCATCGCGCCGGAGTCCCCCATGAAGATCCGCGCGGGCTCAAAGTTGTGCGGCAGAAAGCCCGCACAGATCCCCACCAGTGCGGCGCAGATGATCGCCGGCGGGTAGGCCGAGACCGCGCCGCCCTGCTCGTGCAGCACGGTGAGCGAAAAGACCAGGATCGCGCTTCCCGCGATCATGCCGACGCCTGCGGCCAGCCCATCGATGCCATCGACAAAGTTCACGGCGTTGACCAAGAGCACGGTAAAGATCGCTCCGAGCGCCATGCCTTGGACCTGGTCCAGAATCAAGGTGGTTCCCTCACCAAAGGGCAGAAAGAAAACTGTAAAGGAGATGCCCATGACGCTCATGACGATGGCGGCGAGGAACTGCCCGAGCAGCTTCGTCAGCGCGCCAAGTTCGTAGAGGTCGTCGACAATGCCCACGACCACGATGGCGAACGCTCCCGCAAGCACCGCCGTCATCTCCGGGGTAATCGGCGCGAACCCGCGGGTCAACGCGGGCAGCTGCTGAGCTAAGAAGACGGCGCAGACGAAGCCAGTGAACATGGCGAGCCCGCCAACCGAGGGGGTGGGCTGAGTATGCACGTCGCGCTTGCGGATCTCCGCAACCCTCCCGGTGCGCACGAGCAGCGAGCGCACCGGCCCTGTGGCCAGATAGGTAATTGCCGCCGCGACCAGGAGCACCAGTCCGAGCTCGCGCAGCGGCACTCCCGCTCCCGTCATCTTCTAGCGCCTCCGCAACTGCTCCGGGTCAAGGCTTAAGACTTCACCGATACGTTCGGCACTGATCGCCGCCTCGCGCAGGATCAACGGCTGCGGCCCGGAAATGTCCACGATCGTCGATGGCTCCCCCACCTGCGCATCCCCGCCATCGAGGTAGATGCCGACGGCGTCGCCGAACTGCTGCTTCGCATTGGCGGCGTTGAGCGCCGGCGGGTTGCCCGAGATATTCGCCGAGGACACCGCCATCGGCCCGGTGCGCTGCAAAAGCTCGAGCGCGAGCGGCTGGTTCGGCATGCGCAGCAACACGGTGCCGCGGGTATCGCCGAGGTTCCACGGCAGGCTGGGGGCCTCCGGCACAACAATGGAGAGCCCTCCGGGCCAAAACGCCTCAACCAAGATCTTCGCGGTGTCTGAAAACTCGCGCACGAGCCCCTGAATCGTGGTCCAGGAGCCAACCAGCACCGGCACCGGCATGTCCGGGCCGCGCCGCTTGGTGGCAAGCAGCTTCGCCACCGCGTCGTTATTAAACGCATCCGCGCCAATGCCGTAGACCGTGTCGGTCGGCAGCACGATGCACTGGCCCGCCTGCACCGCGTCCACCGCGGCACTCAGGCCTGCTTCGCGCTCGTCCGGCTCGAGACAGTGATAGATTTTGCTCCCCATTGGGCTCCTTTACTCCCGTATCGCGTTAAAGCTTACTCGCACACACAAACCGCTCCCGCCCGGCCAAATCGCGCAGTGGCTCCGGGGCGGAAAAACCACCGGATGCGGCGATGACCGCGCGTGTGCTTTCCGACGTCGCGTCGTCGTGCTCCACGCCCAACCAGCCACCCGGACGCAGCAGTTGTGCTGCGACCGGGACGAGTCCGCGGATGGCGTCCATGCCATCGGGCCCGGAGAAGACCGCCTCGTGTGGGTCGTGGTAGACCTCAGGGTCCAGGTCGGGCGTTTCCGGCACGTACGGCGGGTTCGCCACCACCAGATCGACGCGTCCGCGCAGCTCCGGGAGGAGTTCGGGGTCGGTCATGTTGGCGTCGACAAGCGAAAGGCGCACGTTGTGGCTGGCTGCATTGCGCGCGGCAAACTCGCGTGCGGTGGCCGAAAGCTCGACGGCGTACAGCTGGGCTTCGGGGATGTGGTGGCCGATGTAGATCGGCAGCGCCCCGGAGCCGGTGCCCAGGTCGACCACAATCGGACGCGGCGTATCCGCGAGCGTGCGCACCGCCCAGTCCGCGAGCACCTCGGTCTCCGGACGTGGGATGAATACTCCGGGGCCGACCTCCAACTCGAGGGGGCCAAAGGGCGCGGTGCCGGTGATGTGCTGTAGCGGTTCGCGGGTGGCGCGTCGCGCGACGGCAGCCTCGAAGGCCTGGGAGAACTCCTCTGTGACCTCGGCAAACAGCACGCCCATCGGGCTGGTGCCGGCGATGTGGGCGGCGAGCAGGCGGGCGTCGACTTCGGGGGTGGGCACGCGGGCGTCGGCAAGCAATGCCGACGCCCGCGCGAGCACCTCCCGCATGGCGGGCCTACTCTGCTTCAAGGCGCTCCTGGCGCTCGTGGGCCTGCAGGGCGGTGATCAGGTCGTCCAGGTTGCCGTCCAGCACCGAATCTAGGTTGTTGGCCTTGAAGTTGATGCGGTGATCCGAAATGCGGTTCTCCGGCCAGTTGTAGGTGCGGATGCGCTCGGAGCGGTCCATGGTGCGCACCTGCGAGGCGCGACCTTCGGCCTCCGCGGCCTCGACCTTCTCGCGCTCGAGCTGCTCAAGGCGAGCCTGGAGCACCTGCATGGCACGCGCGCGGTTCTGAATCTGCGAGCGCTCGTTCTGGCAGGTCACCACGATGCCGGTGGGCAGGTGGGTGATGCGCACCGCCGAGTCGGTGGTGTTCACGCCCTGGCCGCCCTTGCCAGAGGAACGGTAGACGTCAACGCGAATGTCCTTTTCATCGATGTTGACGCTCTCGATCTCATCGGGCTCCGGGAAGACGTACACGCCCGCCGCGGAGGTCTGGATGCGCCCCTGTGACTCGGTGACCGGCACGCGCTGCACGCGGTGGACACCGCCCTCGAACTTGAGCTTCGACCAGGCACCGTCGCGGGAAGGGTTCTTCGCCTTGACCGAGACGGTCATGTCCTTGATCCCGCCCAGGTCGGTCTCCGCGGCGTCGAGCACGTCCCACTTCAGGCCGTGCTTCTCGCAGTACTTCTGGTACATGCGGGCCAAGTCGCCGGCGAAGAGCGCGGCTTCCTCGCCGCCTGCGCCTGCCTTGAGCTCCATGATGACGTCGTCGCCGTCGTGCTCGTCGCGCGGCGCGAGCAGGTCAGCGAGCTGCTCCTCCAGCTCCACGATCTCTGCGGCAAGACGCTCGGCCTCCTCGGCGAACTCCTTGTCCTCGCTGGCCATCTCGGAGGCGGCCTCGTGGTCGTCCTTGGCCTGCTGGAGCGCGTCGTTGGCCTTGATGATCGGCTGCAGCTCCGCGTAGCGCTTGGACAGCTTGCGGAAGAGCTGCTGGTCCGAGGTCACCTCCGGGTCGCTCATCTGCGCCTGGATGCCCTGGTATTCAGCGACGTAGTCATCAACCAGTGAGACTTCGTTTGCCATTTACTTGTACTCCTCCGAGTCCTGGTCAGCGACCATCGGCGCGGAGTTAGCCACGCCCATGAGGAACTCACCGTTGGATTTCGTCTTCTTCAGCTGCTTAATCAGCATATCGATCGACTGCTGCGGATCCAGCGCCGACAGGATGCGACGCAGCTTGTGCATCACGCGCGCCTCCTCCGGGCTCATCAGCAGCTCGTCCTTGCGGGTGCCGGAGGGGTTGACGTCCACGGCCGGGAAGACGCGACGCTCAGCGATCTTGCGGTCCAGCTTCAGCTCCGCGTTGCCGGTGCCCTTGAACTCCTCGAAGATCACGGTGTCGCCGGCCGAGCCGGTCTCCACCATCGCGGTGGCGATAATCGTCAGCGAGCCGCCCTCTTCGATGTTGCGGGCAGCACCCAGGAAGCGCTTCGGCGGGTACAGGGCGTTCGAGTCCACGCCGCCGGAGAGGATGCGGCCGGACGCCGGCGAGGAGTTGTTGTACGCACGGCCCAGGCGAGTGATCGAGTCGAGCAGGACGACGACGTCCTGGCCCATCTCCACCAGGCGCTTCGCGCGCTCGATCGCCAGCTCCGCAACCGCGGTGTGCTCTGACGGCGGGCGGTCGAAGGTCGAGGCAATGACCTCGCCCTTCACACTGCGCTGCATGTCGGTGACTTCCTCGGGGCGCTCGTCCACCAGCACGACCATGAGGTAGCACTCCGGGTTGTTCGTGGCGATCGCGTTGGCAATGTTTTGCAGGATCGTCGTCTTACCGGCCTTCGGCGGGGAGACGATCAATGCGCGCTGGCCCTTACCAATCGGCATGACCAGGTCGATCACGCGCGTGGTGAGGATCTTCGGCTCGGTTTCCAGGCGCAGGCGCTTGTTCGGGTACAGCGGGGTCAGCTTGTGGAACTCGGCGCGCTGCTTCGCTTCCTCCGGGTTCATCCCGTTGACCGAGTCAACGCGGACGAGCTGGTTGTAGCGCTGGCGGTTGCGTCCCGAGCCGTGCGAGTGGCCCTGCCCGTTCTGGCGGACCTGACCGATGACCGCGTCGCCGGCGCGCAGGCCGTTCTGCCGCACAAGCTTCTGGTTGACGTAGACGTCAGCGTTGTTCTTGCGGTAGCCGGTGGTGCGGATGAACGCGGCATTGTTATCCACGATGTCCACGATGCCGGCGACTTCCTGCAGCTCCTCCGGGTCCAGCTGCTGGTTGTTGTCCTGCTGGTTGTGCTGGTTATCGCGGTTGCGGTTCCGGTTCCGACGGTTGCGGCGCCCGCGGCGGCCGCCCTGGTTGCCGTCGTCATTGTTGTCCCGGTTGTTGTTGCGCCCGCCGCGGTTGTTCTGCTTGTTGTTGCGACCGCCGTTGTTGTCACGGTTGTCCCGGTCGCGCTGCTTCCCGTCGCCCCCGTGGTCCTGCTCGTTGTCGCCGTGCTGATCGTTGCCGGGCTGGTGATCACCGTGCTGGTTGTCACCGTGCTGGTTGTCGCCGTGCTGATCGTTGTCGTGGCGGGCCCGGTTGCGGCGTGCGCGGCGCGCGGCGGAGCGGGACTCGTACTTCTGGCCGCCCTGCTCAGACTTTTCGTTCTGTCCTTCGTGATCGCTGTCCTGCTCGCGATCCTGCTTCTTTGGCTTCTCGCCCTTCGCAGGCTTGTCGGACTTCTTGTCCTCAGCGTGCGGCGCGGCAGCGTTGGCGTTGTCCCCAGCGTCCCCGTCGGCGGGCCCTGCGGCGCGACGCGACGCGCGGCGGCGCTGGCTGGCAGCGGACGCGTCGGTGTGCTGCTCAGCGGTGGCTGCGTCCCCTGCGCCCCCCGCGGCCTCAACGGCTGCGGCGCGTGCCTTGCGCGGCACCTCGCCGGTCACGATGGCCTGGATGAGGTCCCCCTTGCGCAGCGCGGAGACGCCCTTGAGCCCCTTTTCTGCGGCGATCTTGCGCAGCTCGGGGATTTTCAGTGCGGAAAGTTCGGCAGTGTTGCCGGTAGCTGCCGCGTTACTCGTGTCGGTCACGAATGTCCTTTCGTCGCTTAACCAGTTTCTTCTCCTACCCCGCGGGCGTGTCCCGCACGGGCAAACTGGAAGCTTTCCGTGTGCAGTATGGAAAAACTGTGAAGCTGTTGATGACGGGCAAAGCCGCCACACTCCCACCCCTTTAAAACATGACCCAGCAGTGTGGTGTGCCGGTCTGCCCTCCCCGTGGAGACCTTTGCGGCCCATCACAGCTCGAATCGCCCTGGGAGGTAGCGGGGTTAGGTGGGTGCGCCCGTTACAGCATTGCCCAGTGGCGCGAAATCTGCGTCTGAAGGCCAAGCAGTACGCGCATCTCTCGCCGGTGTTGGCGTGAAGCGGTGCTGCGGCATCTCTGGGCACGGTTGCAAACCCGGGAGTTAGTGTAACGCATCTTTGCCAGATCGTAATCTTGGCCCCGCGGCTTCGCCCCCGCTTTTGCCCTGCACGCTACGGGCTAGACTGAAACGCATGCTTTCAACGATGCAGGAAGTGCCCTTCTCTGTCGCGCAGATTTTGCGTTATGGCTCGCAGACGCACGGCTCGACCAAGTGCACGACGTGGCGCGCCACTGGCGCAGAGGAGTGCACCTTTGCGGATATCGGGGCGCGCGCAGGCGCGTTCGCCAACGCCTTGCACGATGATTTGGGCATCGACGGCGACCAGAGGGTGGCCACCTTTATGTATAACTGCGCCGAGCACCTCGAGGTGATGTTCGCGGTGGCGGCCAAGGGAGCTGTCTTTACCCCGCTGAACATTCAGCTGATGGAGGATCAGATCGCCTACATCGTGAACCACTCGGAGGCGAAGGTCATCGTCGCCGACCCGCGGCTCGCCCCCAAGTTGGGCCGGCTGCTGCAGCTGTGCCCGCTGGTGGAGAAAGTGGTCTTCACCGGCGCGGACCCACTTTCGGAGGTCACCGATAAGTCCGCGCCGATGCCCGAGTGGGTGCAGCTCGAGAGCTATGAAATGCTTCTCGACGGCCGCAGCACCGTCTTCCCCTGGCCCACCCTGCCCGAGAACACGGCCGCCGCGCTGGTGTATTCCACCGCGACGACGGGTGCCCCGAAGGGAGTCGCGTACTCGCACCGCTCGCTGTGGCTGGAGGCGACGAGCCTGCGCGCGATGGACTCCCTTGCTGTCACTCACGGCGAGTCTTTCCTGTGCTGCATTCCGATCTACCACGTGTTGAGCTGGGGCGTGCCCTTTGCCGCCTTCCTCGCGGGCGCACCGCTGGTACTGCCGGATTCGGACATGTCAGCGCCTAACCTCGCCAGGCTTATCGCCTCTACCCACCCGCGCGTGGCCCACGGCGTGCCTACCCTGTGGATCCAGCTCATGGTGCACTACCTGCACAACCCGCCGGAGCGCATGAGTCTGCAAGAGCTTTTCGTGGGTGGGTCCCCTGCCCCACCGGCGCTGATCAAGATGTGGGAGGAGCGCTACGGCGTGGACGTAGTGCACGTCTGGGGCATGACGGAGACCTCCACGGTTGGCACGGTCGCGCGCCCGCCCTCGGGTGTGTCCGGCGAGGCGCGCTGGGCCTACCGCATTTCCCAGGGCCGCTTCGCCCCCTCCCTCGAGTACCGCGTGGTCAACGACGGGGAGGTCATGGCTGCGACAGACCTCACCCAGGGCGAGATCCAGGTGCGCGGCAACATCGTGGCGAAGGGCTACTACCACTCGCCCACGCAGGAGCCGGGCGAAATTGCCTCCGAGTTCCGCGGTGAGACGATCACGGACGCCCGCAAGCACTTCACTGCCGACGGCTGGCTGCGCACGGGGGATGTGGGCACGGTGACGCATGACGGGTTCATGACGCTCTACGACCGCGCCCGAGACGTGATCCGCTCAGGCGGCGAGTGGATCTATTCCGCACAGGTAGAAAACCTCATCATGGAATCCGAGGTGGTCATTGAGTGCGCCGTCATCGGTATCCCGGACAAGAAGTGGGGCGAGCGCCCGCTCGCGGTGACCAAGCTGATCCCGGGCATTGATCGCACGGCGCGTACCGCCGAGCGCCTGCGCGAAGGCCTGTCCGCGGTGCTGCCGAAGTGGATGGCACCCGAGTACTGGACGTTCGTGGACACCATCGATAAGACCTCGGTGGGCAAGTTTGACAAGAAGGATCTGCGCAAGCACCTGGCGCGCGAAGAATTCGACATCATCGCGCTGCCCGGCCCGGGCAACCGCTCGCACGGCAACCCGTCCTCCGCCGAAGTGGAGGCCGCGCACCCCACCAAGGACTAAGGTTTTTACCCCGTCTTCTCGTAGATATTCGGCAAGCTATAGTGGGGACACTATGCCCACTACACGCACGCTGGATGATCAATACGGCCGCACCGCCCGCGACCTGCGCGTCAGCCTCACCGACCGCTGCAACCTGCGCTGCACCTATTGCATGCCCGCAGACGGTCTCGAGTGGATGCCCACCGAGCAGGCGTTGACCGACGAGGAAACCATCCGCCTGATCCGCCTCGCGGTGGAAACACTGGGCATCCACCAGGTGCGCTTTACCGGCGGCGAGCCGCTGCTACGCAAGTCGCTCGAAGACATCGTTGCGGCAACCAAACAACTGCGCATCGACGGCAGCGGCACCGCCCCGACGACCGCGCTGACCACGAACGCACTCGGGCTGGCCAAGCGCGCCGACGCACTCGCCGAGGCAGGCTTAGACCGCATCAACGTTTCCTTGGACACGACCAGCCCCGAGCTTTTTACCCGTCTGACCCGCAGGGACCGCATCCAGGACGTCTTCGCGGGTATCGACGCCGCGCTTGCCGCAGGCCTGACCCCAGTCAAGGTCAACGCCGTGGTCATGCCGGGCGTGAACGAGGACGGCATCCTCGACCTCGTCGACTTCGCGCTGGACAAGGGCCTGCAGCTTCGCTTTATCGAGCAGATGCCGCTCGGCCCGCGCGAAAAATGGAAGCGCGGCGACATGGTCACCGCCCACGAAATCCTTTCCCGCGTGGAGGAACGCTTCACCCTCACCCCTGCGGAAAAGCCCCGCGGCTCCGCGCCAGCAGCGCTGTGGAATATCTCGGACGAGACCCGCGAGGGCACGCTCGGTGTCATCGCCTCGGTGACCCACCCATTCTGCGGTGCCTGCGACCGGACACGGCTCACCACCGACGGCGCGATCCGCGCCTGCCTCTTTTCCAAGACCGCCGACGAGGTCTCCCTGCGCGACCTCATGCGCGCCGGGGCGAGCGACGAGGAGCTCGCAGACGCCTGGGCGCAGGCGATGTGGCTGAAGAAGCCGGGCCACGGCATCGACGACGTCGGCTTTTTGCAGCCGGAGCGCACCATGAGCGAAATCGGCGGCTAGACCATGAGCGACCGACCCAGCATCGCTGCACACCTCGAGCGGGTGCTCGCCCTCGCCACACCACGGATCACCCACGACGTGCCGCTCGATCAAGCGGCAGGCCACGTGCTCGCAGCACCGGTGAAAAGCCGACTCGCGGTGCCGCCTTTTGCGAACTCCGCCGTCGACGGGTTTGCCGTCCACGCAGCTCACCTGCGCGGCGAGGGACCGTGGACGCTCCCGGTCGCAGGCGACGTGCCGGCGGGCTCGCCCGCAATCGACTGCCCGGCGGGACACGCGATTCGCGTGATGACGGGCGCGCCGATTTCCCCGGCGGATGCTGGCTCCGACGTGGTCGTCATCCCCGTCGAGCACACCAATATCCCCCGCGGACCACACCCGCTGCCCGACCAGGTCACCATCACGCAAGCGGAACCAGGCCGCAGCCACATCCGCGCCGCCGGGGAGAACGCCAAGCCCGGGGACACAATCGCGCAGGCCGGGCTCCGGGTCGACGCGGGCACGCTGGCCGCGTGCGTCTCCACCGGCGTCCGCACTGTGGACGTGTACGCGCACCCCACCGTCGCCGTCGTCTCCACCGGCAGCGAGCTGGTCGCCTGGCCCGGCAAGGTGCGCGGGGCGCAGATCCCGGATTCGAATTTGCCTATGCTTGCGGAGCTCGCGGCGTCGACAAGCGAGCACCGTGCCCGCGTGCTGCGCTACCACGTTGATGACGACGCCGCTGCCGAGGCCACGCTCCGCCGTGCCGCGTCCGAGGCAGACGTGGTGATTACTTCGGGCGGGGTCAGCGCCGGTGCCTTCGACATCGTGCGCGAGGTCACCTCTGCCGGCGGCGGCATGTGGTTCGGCAAGGTCGCGCAACGCCCGGGTACCCCGCAGGGCGCGGGTACGTTCGCCGGTACCCCGCTTGTGTGCCTGCCGGGCAACCCGGTCGCGGCCTACGTTTCTTTCCTGCTCTACGGTGCCCCGCTTATCGCCGCGCAGGCTGGCGTGACTCGCGGCCTGCGTTTTGCAGAGCGCCCGCATATCCTCGCCGACCGGGCCGCGGGTTTTGTCAGCACGGCAAAACCGGAGATGACCCACGCCGTGCCGGTGCGCCTGCGCCAGGACGGTACGCGCACGGTGGCGGAGTCCTTCGCCCCGGCGACTGCGTCGAGTTTCGTGGCATCGTTGTCGGGGATAGATGGGCTGGCCCTCGCGGATGCGCCCGAAGGCCCGGTCAAGGTTTACTTCTAAGGAGCAACAATGCAATTTACCCACCTGGATTCATCCGGCGCGGCCTACATGGTCGACGTGACTGAAAAGCAGCCGACGGTGCGCACCGCCACGGCCCAGTGCGAGGTCGCCTGCTCGCCAGAGGTGCTCAAGGCGCTCACCAACGGCACCGTGCCCAAGGGCGACGTACTCGCCGTGGCGCGCGTAGCCGGCATCGCCGCTGCGAAGCGCGTACCTGACCTGCTGCCGCTGGCGCACACGATCGGCGTGCACGGCTGCAAGGTCGACCTCGAGATCAAGCAGGACCACGTGTTCATCGAGGCCACCGTCCGCACCGCCGACCGCACCGGCGTGGAGATGGAAGCGCTGACCGCGGTGAACGTCGCCGCGCTGTCGGTAGTGGACATGGTCAAGGGCGTCGATCGCTCCGCCTACATCCGCCGCTGCGGGATTACCGCCAAGTCCGGCGGCCGCTCCGGCGACTGGTCGCGCGAGCTGCCGGAGGCCTAACTTCCTTGCAGCCCGCACACTCACTCGGCGTGGTGATCCTGGCCGGCGGCCGCTCGACCCGCATGGGTGCGGAGAAGGCACAGGTCAAGGTGGACGGGCGCCGCCTCATCGACCGCGTGCTCGCCTCGCTTCCTACCCACGATGCGGCCGTGGTGGTCTCGCCGTTCCCACTCGACCTACCCCTGAGCCAAGTCGCCGAGGACCCGCCCTTCGGGGGGCCCGTCGCCGGCATCCACGCCGGAGCCCAGGTTCTCGACGCCGACCTGATCGGCATCCTCGCCGTCGACGCACCCGATTCCGGGTCGCTTCTGCCCATCCTGCGCGAGGCTCTTTTGCGCGAGGCGAGCGCACACGCCGCCGTCACCCGCGCCGCCGACGGCTACCTCCAACCCTTGTGCGCCATCTGGCGCCGCGCCGCGCTTCTCGACGCGCTCGCGCGCACCGGCACGCGCGACGTCGCAGCCAAGCGCCTCTTGCAGCCGCCGACGCGCATCGTGCAGGTGCCTGGCGACGGCAACGAGCAGGACTACGACACCCCCGAAGCACTCAGCACGCTCGGCGAGGTCGAGCTCTAGCTCACCCACTCAGTCAGGCTTGGCCAGAGCCGCAGGATGACGGTCAGCGTGTCGCGGATGCCGCCGCGCGAGCTGGGCGCGTTGACGATCAGGCTGCCGCCGGGTTCCCGAGAGGTCAGCCCCACTACCCCGCGGCATAGCCCGGCGCGCTCGGAGTGCGCAAGGCCCTCGATCAGGATGTTGGTCTCCACCCCGTGCAGGCGCGTTGAGATGCGCTCCAGGCTCACCTCCGGGGTGAGGTTGCTGGGGCCGAGCCCGGTGCCGCCATCCTGGCGTTTCGCCAGCAGCTGGCCGCGCTCGGCGTCGAGGAGCTCTCCGATGAGCTACCCGACCACCTGTGTGTCGTGCTCGAAGCACTCGCGCTTGCCGACGCCTCCGTCACCGACAACGCCGTCGCCATGGTGGCCAGCCACCGCGACGGCATCGAGGTACTCCGCCGCGCGCTGAGCGACCTGGGCTCGCCGTACGCGCACGTGATTACCGCGCTGTGCATGGCGCTGCCCGAAATGGCTCCGGAGACGGTCCAAAGCTACGTCAACCTGATCCGGCAGGGCCCGCCCGCCGAGCTCGTCGGTATTGAGACCCAACCCCTTCCCTTCCCCACCGCAGTCCCCCAACACAGTTAGGACCTGAACCATGACCGGCATTGAAGCATTCCTGTGGGTGGCCTTCCCCTGGCTGGCCATCGCCGCTTTTGTCATCGGCATCATCTGGCGCTGGCGCTACGACCAGATGGGCTGGACCACGCACTCCTCGCAAATCTACGAGTCGAAACTGCTGCGCCTTTCCTCCCCGCTGTTCCACTGGGGCATGCTCTTCGTGATCATCGGCCACCTCATGGGCCTGGCTATCCCGAAGAGCTGGACCCGCGGAATCGGGATCAGCGACCACGCCTACCACCTGATCGCCACCATCCCGGGCACCATCGCCGGCATCGCTGTCGTGCTCGGTATCTTCGGCCTGCTGTACCGGCGCGTGGTGAATCGCTCGGTGTTTTTGTCCACCGCCACTTCCGACAAGGTGATGTACGTCCTGCTGGTCGCAGCGCTGCTCTCCGGCTTCATCGCGACTGTGTCTACACAGGTGTTCGGTCAGGCGGGCGGGTATGACTACCGCGAGACCATCTCGCCGTGGATCCGCCAGCTGCTGATCTTCAACGCGCAGCCGGAGTTGATGGCGGATGTGCCGTGGCAGTTCAAGCTCCACGTCGTGGCAGGCTTCACGCTGCTCGCGGTGTGGCCGTTTACCCGCCTGGTGCACGCGTTCTCCGTGCCGGTCGGCTACTCCACCCGCCCGTACGTGGTCTACCGCTCCCGCGGGGCGGAGGTGCAAAGCCGCCGTACCGAGGATCAGTGGAGCCCGATCCGCTCGAACGAGGCGCAGCTGAAGCGCGAGAAATTGCTCTAACATGTAGGCATCCAATACCTATCAGTCCTAGTTGGAGTTGACATGAGTTTTTCTCGCGCCGTTGCCCTTCCGGCGGCAGCCATGCTCGCGCTTTCCGTCGCTGCCTGCGGAAGCGGCGAAACCACGGGCACTGCGGCCTCCAGCGAGGCACCGGATGCCGCCACCGAGCTCACGGTGCTGGGTGCCGCGTCGACGCGTGTGCTCAACGAAGACCTTGAGGGCTTAAGCGAGGACTCGCTGACTTTCGTCAACGCCGGTTCCTCGGCGCTCGTGCAGCAGCTTGCCGACGGTGCCCCGGGCGACGTATTCATCTCCGCAGACGAAAAGCACATGGACGACGCCGTCGAGGCTGGCCTCGTGCGCGACCCGCAGGTCGTGGCCACCAACTCGATTGTGTTGGTCGTGCCGAAGGGCAACCCGGCGGGCATCGGGGACGTCCACGACCTGGAGAACGAGGACGTGAAGCTGGTGCTCTGTGACACCCAGGTCCCGTGCGGCGCGGTGTCCAAGCAGCTCAGCCAGGCGAACTCGCTGGATCTTAACCCAGTCTCGCTTGAGCACAACGTGGCCGACACGCTGGGCAAGGTCGTCACCGGCGAGGCGGACGCCGCCTTTGTCTACCGCACCGACGCCGCGGCCGCGAAAGATACGGTCGAGGTCATTGACATCCCGCACGCGGAAGAATTCCCGAACTCGCTCGTCGCCGGTGTGGTGATTACGACCGAGCACCCGGACGATGCTGCTGCGCTGGTCGAGCTGCTGGGCAGCGAGAAGGCCGCATCCCTCTGGGAGAAGCACGGATTCACCCCCGCGGCATGACGGGCACGCGCACTGCCTCGCCGATCACGCCGCTTCCACAGCCCAGCACCAAAGCGGTGGGGGCGCTCGCGCTTTTCGCGCTGGCGCTGATCATCCTGCCGGTGTTCGCACTCGGCGTCCGGGTCCCCTTCGACAGACTCGGCGAGATCCTCACCAGCACAGACACCCGCGCCCTGCTGCGCGTGACGCTTAGCTCTGCGGTGTGCGCGAGCGTCATCGCCATGGTGCTCGGCGTCCCGCTCGCGCTATGGCTACAGCACCTCAGGCGCGGCGCACGCCTGGCCCGGCTGCTTGTCCTGTTGCCGCTTGCACTGCCACCGGTGGTGGCGGGCCTGGCCCTTTCCGCCTTCATTGGCCGCCGCGGCCTCGCCGCCCCACTCTTAGACCTGCTGGGCTGGCAATTCGCCTTTGCTTTCCCTGGAGTGGTGGCCGCGCACGTGTTTATCGCGCTGCCGTTTGTGGTGATCACCCTGGATGCGGCGCTGCGCCAGCTCGACCCGGAGATCACCTCCTCGGCCGCCGCCGTGGGTATTACCCCGGCGAGAACCGTGCGACAGATCATCCTGCCCGCGGTTGCCCCCTCGCTGGTCTCAGCGGCCGGGCTCGCGTTTGCCCGCTCGCTCGGGGAATTTGGTACCACGCTGACCTTCGCCGGCTCTATGCCCGGCACCACCCGCACTATGCCGCTGGGCATCTACCTTGCCCGCGAGGTCGACGCCGAGGTTGCCTACGGGCTCTCGGCCATACTCATCGGCCTGGCAGTGCTCACCCTGGCCGCCACCGCCCTGCCCGCGCTCTTCTCCAAGCGCGCTCCGGCACAAAAAGCCCGCGCCACCGGCACAATCGACGTCGCACGCCTGCGCGAGCTCACCCGCCCGGCAGGCGGCGGAAGCGACGTCGAGGTCGAGGGCGTGCGCTTCCCCTCCAACACGCTCACCGCTTTGGTCGGGCCCAACGGCGCGGGCAAGACCACTCTCGTCGGCCGCATCGCCGGCAGGCTGCGCGGTGCCTCAGTAACCGTGGGTGACCGCCTCGTCGACTCCGCCAACACCCGCCCGGTCCCCGCCTATCAGCGCGGGGTGGTGCTATTGACCCAGAACCCGGGCCTGCCGCCGACCGCGACCGCGAGCTCGGCGATCACCATGGTCACGCGCGACCCGCAGCGCACCGCCGAGCTCCTCGCGGCGGCCGGGCTTGCCGAGCTTGCAGGCGTCCCCGTCCGCGCACTCTCCGGCGGGCAAGCAGCGCAGGTCTCACTCGTGCGCGCGCTGGCCACCCGCCCCGCTGTACTCATCCTGGACGAGCCGCTCGCGGCTATCGACGTCGACGCCGCCGCCCAGTGGCGCCAGGTCCTCCACGCCGCGCGCCACGACCGCACCACCGTACTGATTACGCACAACGCCTTGGACGTGCTTGCACTCGCCGACTGGCTAGCGGTCATGGACCGCGGGCGCGTGCGCTCCTTCCGCCCGGCATCCGAAGAAGTCGAAGCCCCCGCCTCCCGCTTCGCCGCGCGCCTGGTCGGCGCCAACCTGCTGGCGGGCACCGTGGGCGAAGGCGGCACTTTCGTGTGCGCCTTCGGCGCGCTCGCTGGCCTCGACGTGTCGTCCCACCCGGCGGGTACGTGGCTACGCGTCACGTTCCCGCCCGGCGCGCTCACGCTCGTAGGTCCGGACGCGCAGCCCGAGCATGGCTGTGTCTTCGATGCGAGCGTGCACGCCGTCAGCGTGCTGCCAAGCGGTGGGGCCAGTGTGACAATGCGCCCGCCGCAGGCCGACGACGCCGAGGATGCGCACGAGTATGCGCTGTCTCTGCTCGTGGACCAGGAAACAGCCGTCCGAGCCAGCGTCTCCCCCGGGGCGGAGCTTTCTTGCGCGCTGGATGCAGCCCAGGTGCGGGTAGCTGTGGTTTAGCCGCCCGCGAACGGGGGAAGCACGTCGACGCGCTGCGCGTCGGCGAGTGAGGCATCCAGCTCCGCGCGTTTGCCGTCAACCAAGAAGGTGCAGCGCGGCACGATGTCGGCCAACGTTTGGCCAGCGTCGGTGGTGCCGGTGTGGCGCGACGTGGCGTCGGCAAGCAATTGCTCGAGCGTGGTGAACTCCCCGACCTCCTCGACGGCGGTGCCGGCGGCGGCGCGGGCGGCGGCAAAGTAGTGGATCTGCATGCCCACACCATACCGCCCGGCGCGCGCCGTACCATGGCCCCATGAGCAGAACCCCCGAAGCCCATTTCGACGCTGTCGCGACCGCGCTCGGCACGCGAGGACACGAAACACTGTCTCCGTTGGAGGCCGCCTCGCGCGGCGCGGTGCTCGCCGCAGATGTGACTGCAGTGCGCAAGCAGCCTGCCTTTGATAATTCGCAGATGGACGGCTACGCGGTCGGATCGACTCAGGCGCGCACCGCGAGCGTCGGGGCGACGATCGCTGCGGGCGACGACCCTGCGACCGCCTACCCCGATGGCCTGGGCGAGCTGGCCGCCCCCATCATGACCGGGGCGAAGCTGCCGATCGGTACGCGCGCGGTGATCCCTGTCGAGCGGTGCGAACCGGCGGAGTTTCTCGCGGAGGGCGAGACGGTGCGGCTTCCCGCGACCGAGGATGGCGTGTTTGTCCGGCGCGCCGGCTCCGATATCGCTGCGGGTGATGTGCTCGCCCGCGCGGGTGCCCAGGTCACGCCGGCGCTCGTGGGGGCGCTGGCCAGCCAGGGGATCGATAAAGTCAGCGTGGTGCGCGCGGGCCGCATCGTCATCGTCACCGGCGGTGCCGAGGTTGCCCACGCACCGCAGCAGGCGGGCACGGCGACGATCCCAGATGCCAACGGGCCGATGCTGCGGGCGCTTGCAGCCCGTCACGGGATCGAGGTGGCCGCGCACGTGCGCACCAGCGACGAGCCGGACGTGCTGCGCGAAAAGGTGCGCGCCGCGATCGAGCGTCACCAGCCGGATGCGGTGGTGACCTCCGGCGGGATCAGCCACGGCAAGTTCGAAGTCGTGCGCCTCGCGTTCCCGGAGGGTTGGTACGGACACGTCAGCCAGCAGCCGGGCGGCCCGCAGGGCCTGAGCGCCTGCGATGGTGTGCCCGTGATCGGCCTGCCGGGCAACCCGATCTCCACGCTGGTGAGCTTCCGGCTCTACGTCGCTCCCCTGCTCGGGCACGTACCCGCGGTACTGCGCGCCCCGCTTGCCTGCCCCGTGACCGGCATCGAGGGCCGCGAGCAGTTCCTACGCGGCCGCGTAGAAGAGGGCGTGGTGCGCCCCATCGGCGGCGCGAGCTCCCACTTGCTGGCCCAGGGCGCGGCGGCGCAGTGCCTGATCCGCGTACCCGCCGGCGCGGAGCTCGCCGCAGGCGAACTGGTTTCCGTCTACCCGCTGTAAGGTGGAATATCTATGAGAAAAGCTGAAGTAATTGTGGCGTCGACGCGCGCGGCCCAGGGCGTCTACGCCGACGAGTCCGGGCCGATCGCCGTCGCCTTCCTGCGCGAAATGGGCCTCGACACCCCGGACGCAACCGTCGTTGCCGACGCGGACGTGGAGGACGCCGTGCGCGCTGCGCTGCTGCGTGGGCCATCTGTGATCCTCACCTCGGGCGGCACCGGCATCACCGCCGACGACCGCACCGTCGAGGTAGTAAGTGCGCACCTGGAGCGCGAGCTGCCCGGCATCGTGCACGCTTTCTACGATAAGGGCCGCGAGAAAGTGCCTACCGCGATCCTCTCGCGCGCGGTGGCCGGAATCAGCGGCGGCACCTTCCTCATGACGCTTCCCGGCTCGCGCGGCGGGGTCCGCGACGGCTGCGCGGTACTCAAGCCGGTACTGCCCCACCTCCTCGAGCAGTTGGAAGGACACCATGACCACTCAGCACTCTGACCCCGCCTACGTCTACGAGCAGACTGGCCGGGTGACCGGCACCGTGATCACCGACGCTCCGCTCGAGGCGCTCGCGGCGCAGGCCAGTAAAGACACGCTCACCCAGGCAATGGGCGCGCTCGTGCGCTTCGAGGGCATCGTGCGCGACCACGACGGCGGCCAGTCCGTAGCCACCCTCGCCTACGAGGCGCACCCCTCAGCGCCCGAGGAGCTTGAGCGCGTCGCCGCCGAGGTCGCAGCCTCCCACCCCGTTAGGATCTACGCCGCGCACCGCACAGGCGATGTGCCCATCGGCGAGCTCGCCTTCTTAGTCCTGGTGGCCAGCGCTCACCGCGGCGAGGCGTTTGCCGCCTGCGCCGAGGTCGCCGACCGGGTCAAGGCCGAGGTGCCCATCTGGAAGAAGCAGGGTCTGGTAAGCGGCGAGACGCAGTGGGTGGGCATTGATGAGTGATCGCTACCTGCGCCAAACCACGCTGATCGGCGATGAGGCGCAGGCAAAACTGCGCGCAGCCCACGTCGCAGTCATCGGCGCCGGCGGCCTCGGCTCTCCCGCCCTGCTCTACCTCGCTGCCGCAGGCATCGGCCGCATTTCGCTTTTCGACGACGACGTCGTCGACCTCTCCAACCTCCACCGCCAAGTCATCCACACCACCAATCGTGTGGGCGAGCCCAAGGTGGATTCCGCCATCGAAGCGCTTAGCGCACTCAACCCGGACACCCAGATCACCCCGGTGAAAGAGCGCCTAACCTGGGACACTGCGCTGGAGCAACTTCAAGGCGCGGACGTGGTCCTCGACGGCACCGACAACTTCGCCACCCGCCACGTTGCCTCCCACGCCGCAGCCCGCCTGGGCATCCCGCACATCTGGGGATCCATCCTGGGGTTTGAGGCGCAGATGTCGGTGTTCTGGGCCGGCCACGGGCCTGTCTACGAGGACCTCTTCCCCGCCCCGCCGCCGCCGGGTTCGGTGCCCTCGTGCTCGCAAGCGGGAGTGCTCGGCCCGCTCGTTGGCGTGGTCGGCTCCGCCATGGCCATGGAGGCGATGAAGTACCTCACCGGTGTGGGCAGCCCGCTGGTAGGCCAGCTCGGCTACTACGACAGCCTCGCCGGCACGTGGGAATACATCCCGCTTGCCCCCGACCCGGCGGTCACCGCGCGCGTACTCGCCGAGGACCCACCCCAGGGCCCCGCCGAGGTCGATCAGCTCACCGCGGGCGCCACGCTTATCGACGTCCGCGAGCCCCACGAGTTCGCCACCACCCACCTCCCAGGCGCGATCAACGTCCCGCTCGGCGCAATCCTCGACGGCTACACCCCGCCGGAATTAGAAAACGGCGGGGTGCTGACCTGCGCTTCTGGCGTGCGCTCGGCGCAGGCGGTCGCCGCGCTCAATGCACGCGGCATCCGCGGCGTGGCGAGCCTGCGCGGCGGGATGGAGCGGGTTGCTCGCTAGGCCCTAGTCTGCGGTGAGCTCGGCCTTGACCGGCCCTGCGACCTCGAGCTCGAGGACGCGCAGGCCGGATTCGCGGGCCTCGTCCAGGATCTCGTCGTCGACGGGCTCGGTGCACAGCACGAGCGCGGTCGGGCCTGCGCCGGAGAGGTAAGCGGCGTAGCCGCGGTTGCGCAGACGGTTGACCCACTCAGCGGTCACCGGCAGCACGTCGGAGCGGTACGGCTGGTGCAGGCGGTCGCGGGTGCCCTCCCACAGCAGTTCCGGGTGGCTCTGAATGGCCACCGTGATCACCGCGGTGCGCGAGACGTTGAAGCGCGCATCCGTGTGCGTGACGTGGCTCGGCAGGACCTTGCGCACGGCGTTGGTCGAGGCGTGGAAGTCCGGCACCAGCGCGTAGGCGCGGATGCGCGGGTCCACCTTTACGCCCACGGCGCGGTACTCCGGCAGCGAGCGGCCGTCGACGGGGATCTCGGTCCAGGACACCACCGCGTCGCCAAGCACGGAGGCACCCGCGTTATCCGGGTGGCCCTCGAACTCGCTGGACAACTGCACGATCTCTTCGGTGCTCAAGGGACTTCCGGCGAGCGTGTTCGCGGCCACCACGCCGGCGACGGCGGCGGCTGCGGAAGAGCCGAGGCCGCGCGACTGCGGGATGTTGTTCGTGCACGTCACCTTCAGCCCCGGTGCCTCCACGTCCGCGGCTTTCAGCCCCGAGCGGATAGCCTTGACCACCAGGTGGGAGTTGTCACGCGGCAAGTCCTCTGCACCCTCGCCGAAGATGTGCACCTCGAGCCCGGAGGCGATGACCTCCACCTCGACGGTGTCGTAGATGCTCAGCGCGATGCCGAGGGTGTCAAAACCCGGGCCCAGGTTCGCCGAGGAACCGGGCACGGTCACCGTGGCTTTCAGTCCGACCTGCAAATCAGTAGGCATGTGGATCCCTTCTTTTTAAGCATCCAGGCGGATCACGGAGTTGATCGCCTTGACCGCGTCGTGTTCTTCCAGGCGCTGCACGATCGCGCGCAGGTCGCGCTCCAGTGCCTTGTGGGTCACCACGATCAGGTGGGCCTCGTCACCGGACTCCTCCTGGCGCACCGCGGAAAGCGATACACCATCATCGGCGAAGTTGCGGGCCAGATCAGCCAGCACGCCGACGCGGTCGTCCACCGTCATGTTCACGTGGTAACGGGTGGGCACCTCGTCGAAGCCCACGACCTTGTAGTCGGCATACGGGTTTTCCGCCGGGGCGCGGCCGCCGTGGACCTTGTTGCGCGCGGCACCAACGAGGTCGCCCAGCACGGCGGAAGCGGTCGGCGCACCGCCGGCACCGTTGCCGTAGAACATGAGGCGGCCTGCGGCTTCCGCCTCAACGAAGATGGCGTTGTAGGACTGGTCCACACTCGCCAGCGGGTGCTCGTTCGGCACCAGGGTCGGGTGGACGCGGGCGTTGACTGCGGTGGTGTTGCCGTCCTCGTCGTAAAGCCGTTCGCAGATGGCCAAAAGCTTGATGGTCTGGTTGGATTTCTTCGCCGCGGCGATGTCCTCTGCGGTGATCCTGGTAATGCCCTCGCAGTACACATCGTCGAAGGTCACGCGGGTGTGGAAGCCCATGGATGCCAGAATTGCCGCCTTGGACGCCGCGTCGTGGCCCTCCACGTCCGCGGTCGGGTCGGCCTCGGCGTAGCCCAGGCGGGTGGCCTCGGCGAGCGCGTCCTCGTAGCTCGCGCCGGTGGACGCCATCGCGTCCAGGATGAAGTTGGTGGTGCCGTTGACAATGCCGGAGATGCGCTGGACCTGGTCGCCCGCCAGCGAACGACGCAGCATGCCCACGACCGGGATGGCGGCGGCGACGGCCGCCTCGTAGTAGAGGTCCACCCCGGCCTCGTTGGCCGCATCGGCCAGCTCGGAGCCGTGCGCGGCCACCAGCGCCTTATTCGCGGTGACCACGGACTTACCCGCCTGCAGCGCGGCAAGTACCAGCTTGCGCGGGTAGTCAATACCGCCGATGACCTCGACGACCACGTCGACGTCCTCGCGGTTGATCAGCTCGGTGGCGTCGTCGGTCAGGTAAATGCCCTGCACCTCGGGCGCGTCCTTGTGCTTGTCCACGTTGGACACGGCCACGCCACGGACGGCGAGCGGGCCGCCGATGCGGTGCTCGAGATTCTCGGAAAACTCCTGGATCAGGCGCAGCACCTCGGTGCCCACGGTGCCCTTGCCCAGAATGGCAACGCCCACGGCTTGCCCAATTCCCTTGCCCGGGTAGTTCCCGTTACGGCTCTCGGCGCTTGCGACAGTCATGCGTGTTCCTTTTCCTATCTGATGCGTGTGTGTTCCGGCTTTATCCGGCGTGTACCCGGCTCAGTGTACCGCTTAGTCTATTTTCTCGTTGTTCGCGCCCGCTTTAATATTCTCGGGCCAAAATATCCTCAACCGTCTCGCGGCGAATCATGGGGTAAATCTCCCCGTCGCGCACGGCGACAACCGCCGGTCGGCCGAAAGAGTTGTAGTTCGAGCTCATGGAGTAGCAGTACGCGCCAGTCGCGGCGAGCGCGATCAGGTCGTCGGCGGCGATATCGTCCGGCCAGTTGCCGTCTTCCACCAGGATGTCGCCGGACTCGCAGTGCGAGCCGACCAGGCGCGTCTGTACCGGGGTGCCGTGGGTCAGGCGGTTGGCCACGCGGGCGTCGTAAAGCGAGGCGTAGAGCGCGGGTCGGATGTTATCGCTCATGCCGCCGTCGACCGCGATGTAGCGACGCGTGGCGGTGTACGAGGTGTGGACGTCCTTGACCACGCCGACGCGGTACACCGTCACCGTGGACGGGCCTGCGATCGCGCGGCCCGGCTCGACCACGACGGTGGGTGCCTCGATGCCAAGGTCATCGGCGACGTCCTGCACCTCGCGCAACAGGTCGCGGGCTACTGCCGCGACGTCGAGCGGCGCCTCGTCGTCGGTGTAGGCGATGCCGTAGCCGCCGCCCAAGTCCAGGTACTTCAGCGCGACGTTTTGCTCTTTCCAGATCTGGGCGTAGAGGCCCAGCACACGCTCGGCGGCGAGTTTGAAGCCTTCGGCGTCAAAGACCTGCGAGCCGACGTGGCAGTGCAGGCCGGTCAGCTCGAGGTGAGGCGAGTTGATCGCGGCGACGGCTGCCTCGTAGGCGGTGCCGGAGGCCAGGGAGAGACCGAACTTCTGGTCCTCGTGGCTGGTGGCGATGAACTCGTGGGTGTGCGCGTCCACGCCCGGCTTCGCGCGCACGAAGACGTCCTGCACCTGGCCGACCTCCTTGGCCAGGGCTTCGAGCTCGGTAAGTTCCTGGCGCGAATCGATGACCACGTGGCCCACCTTGGACTCAAGGCACAGGCGCAGGAAGCTCTCGGACTTGTTGTTGCCGTGGACGGTGATGCGCTCCGGCGGGAAATCCGCAGCGAGCGCGATGCGCAGCTCGTTCTCGCTGGCCACGTCGAGCGCGAGGCCCTCCTCATCCACCCAGCGGGCGATGTGGCGGGTCAAGAACGCCTTGGAGGCGTAGTGGACGTTGCGCGGCGAACCGAAGGCCTCGGCCATGTCGCGGCAGCGGGAGCGGAAATCGTCCTCGTCCACCACCATCACCGGGGTGCCGTACTGCGCGGCAATCTCGGGCAACGCGACTCCGGCGATGGTGATCACGCCGTCGTCCGTGCGCGCGGCGTTGCGCGGCCACACGTGGGCGGGCAGCTGGTTAAACGGCTGCGAATCTGGAGCCTGCATAAAGTTGAAGAACCCTCCTTTAGGGAAACTACATCCGCTCCGGGGCAGACACCCCGACCATGGAAAGCGCGTTGGCGAGCACCTGACGGGTGGCCATCGCCAGTGCAAGGCGCGCGCGGTGGATCGGCGCGACCTCCTCGTCCGTCCTCGGCAGTACCTGGCAGGAGTCGTAGAACTTGTGGAAGGCGCTGGCCAGCTCCTCGGCGTAGCGGGCGACGCGGTGCGGCTCGCGCAGCTCTGCGGCAGCCTTGACCACGGCCGGGAACTCCCCGAGCGTGCGGATCAGGTCGCCCTCCTTCTCGTGGGTGAGCAGGCCGTAGTCCACGCCTTCGAAGTCGGCACCGTCAAGGCCCGCGGCCTCGGCGTTGCGGGCCAGCGAGCACAGTCGCGCGTGTCCGTACTGCACGTAGTAGACGGGGTTGTCGCTCGACTGCTTGGTCCACAGGTCCAGGTCAATATCCAGGCTGGAGTCCACCGAGGAGCGCACCAGCGAGTAGCGCGCGCCGTCCACGCCAATGGCGTCCACCAGGTCATCCAGGGTGATGATCGTGCCGGCACGCTTGGACATCTTCACCGGCTTGCCGTCGCGCACCAGGTTGACCATCTGGCCAATGAGCACCTCGACCGCCTCCGGGTCGTAGCCCAGCGCCTGGGCGGCAGCGCGCAGGCGCGCGATGTAGCCGTGGTGGTCCGCACCCAGCATGTAGATGGCCAGGTTGTGGCCGCGGTCGAACTTATCGGCCACGTACGCGATATCGCCGGCAATGTAGGCCGCGTTGCCGTCCGATTTCAGCACCACGCGGTCCTTATCGTCGCCGAAATCGCTCGAGCGCAGCCACCAGGCCCCCTCGGATTCGTAGAGATTGCCGTTGTCCTTCAGCGTCTGGATCGCCTTGTCCACCGCGCCGGACTCAAACAGGGAGTTCTCGTGGAAGAACACATCGAAGTCCACACCGAACTCGTGCAGCGACTGCTTGATCTGCGCGAACATCATCTCCACGCCCGCCGCGCGGAAGGTCTCCTGGACCTCCTCGTCGCTGCCATGAAGCGCATCCGCATGCTTGTCGACGACCGCGCCCGCAATCTCCTTAATGTATTCCCCACCGTAGCCGTCCTCGGGAGTCGGCTCGCCCTTCGCTGCGGCCACCAGGGAGCGGGCGAAGCGGTCGATCTGCCCGCCGTGGTCGTTGAAGTAGTACTCGCGGGTCACTTCAGCGCCGGAGGCCTCCAGCACGCGGCCCAAGGAATCGCCCACTGCCGCCCAGCGGGTACCGCCCAGGTGGATCGGGCCGGTGGGGTTGGCCGAGACGAACTCCAGGTTGATCTTCTGCCCGTCGTAACGCTGCGAGTTACCAAAAGACGAACCGGCGGCGAGGATCTCGCCCACCAGCTGGCCCTGGGCCGCGGAGGCCAGGCGCAGGTTGAGGAAGCCGGGGCCGGCGACCTCGGCAGTCTCGATCGCCGCGTCGGTGCCGAGTGCGTCGGCAAGCCAGCTCGCCAGCTCACGCGGGTTCGTGCCCGCCTTCTTGGCCACCTGCAAGGCGACGTTCGTGGCGTAGTCCCCGTGCTCCGGGTTGCGCGGCCGCTCCACGGTCACGGTGTCCGGGACCACGGAGGAGTCGAGGTCGTGCGCGGTGAGCACGGAAACGGCTGCTTGCCTAATGAGCTGTGAAAGATCTGCTGGCGTCATGGGGTGCAAGTCTAATTCACCGCGCGCGCGATCTCTTCATGGCCTTGCGCACCGTCCGCACCAGCTGAACCCAAGCCCGCATAGCCCCCGTTCGCTAGGTGCCATCCCCTCCCCCGCCGCGGGCTTTGCATTACCCCCGCGTACACCAAAAGCGCAGGTAGTCGCAGCTGAAAAACCCATGCATTTCTTATGGCTTTTCGCTGCATCTAGTGTGATCCCGTGTCATAATTTCTAAATATGCCGCCGCAGGCACAGCTTTGGGGCAAGCGTTCCACAATGCGCCGCCAGAAAGCGCGACGGATGGTGGGGCGCGGGCCTTACGCGAGGCATGTAGTTCGTTGTCCCTCCAACCAAGGAGCGCACCATGGACCAATTTCAGGTCTTTACCGATGCTGTCGGAGGCAGCCTCGGCCTTTCTGCGTTGGTGTCAGCCATTCCGCTGCTCACCTTCTTCGTCATGCTGCTGGGCGTGAAAGCCAGCGCACACCTCTCTGGCCTGGTTGCGCTGATCGCAGCCATCCTGGTGGCCATCTTTGGCTTTAATATGCCCGCCGACATGGCGATTTCTTCCGCCTTCCGCGGCGGTTTATTCGGCCTGCTGCCCATCGTCTTTGTCATCATGTCGGCGATCTGGTTCTACCAAATCACCGTCGCCTCCGGCCGCTTCGAGGATCTGCGTTTGGTCTTTGACAAGATGGGGCACGGCGACGTGCGCATCCAGGCCATGCTCATCGCCTTCTGCTTCGGTGGCCTACTTGAGGCGCTTGCGGGCTTTGGCGCACCGGTGGCCATTACTGCCACGATGATCCTGGCGCTGGGCATTAAGCCGCTGCGCGCAGCCACGATCGTGCTGATTGCAAACACCGCGCCGGTCGCCTTCGGCGCCGTGGCTATTCCGATCACCACCGCCGGCGAGGTCGGCGGCCGCACGCTTGAGCAGACCGAGAACATCGCCGCGATCGTCGGCCACCAGACCCCCTTCCTGGCGTTCTTCGTCCCCTTCATCATCGCCGGCATTATCGACGGCTGGCGCGGCGTCCGCGAGACCGCACCGGCCGCCGTTACCATCGGCCTGTCCTTCGGTATTGCGCAGTGGTGGACCTCGAACTTCTTCGCCTACCAGCTCACCGACGTCATTGCCTGCATCGTCGCGCTCGGTGCCGCCTTCGCGCTGCTGCGCTTCTGGACGCCGAAGGGCGTCGAAGCACTGCGCGAGCGCCTGGAACTGCCCAGCACGGAAAACCTCGAAGAGACCGAGCTGCCCGGCAACCGCGTGTGGATGGCGCTGATGCCCTACGCCATCGTCGTGGTCATCTTCGGCCTGGCCAACCTGGGCACCGCAATCCCCGGCTGGCTCAACTCTTTCCAGATCAAGTTCCCGTGGCCGGGTCTGCCGGAGGGCTCGCTTCTCGACGCCAACGGGGCCGAAGTTGTCGCCGACTACTCCTTCAAGTACATCAACAACCCGGGCACGCTGCTGGTCATCTCTGGCCTGATCGTCGCCCTGGTTTACATCATCTTCAACGAGAACGGCCGCTACTCGCTGACCTGGGGCCAGGTGGGCAAGGAGCTGACCGACACGATGTACCGCATGCGTTGGTCTGCCGCCACGATCGTGCTCGTGCTCGCGCTGGCGTACGTGATGAACTACTCGGGCCAGACCGTCACCATTGGTGAGTTCTTTGCCAACCTCGGCGGCTTCTTCGCCTTCACCGCCCCCATTCTGGGTTGGATCGGTGTGGCAGTCACCGGCTCGGATACTTCCGCCAACGCCCTGTTTGCGAAGCTGCAGGTCACCGCCGCTGAGCAGCTGAACCTCAACCCGGATCTCATGCTTGCGGCCAACACCACCGGTGGTGTCGTGGGCAAGATGATCTCTCCGCAGTCGCTCGCGATTGCCGCAACGGCGGTAGACATGGAGGGTAAGGAATCCGAGATCTTCAAGCGAGTGGTTGGCTATTCCTTCGTCTTCCTGCTCGCAGTCTGCCTCATGGTCTTCCTGCAGACCAACGTTCTCAGTTTCCTGGCGCCGGTCGTAAACTAGAGACTTAGGTGCCCGGCTGCCGGAGCAATCCTTCACTAGAAATTCACCATAAGGAGTCCACATTGCGAGTAGCACTGTTTTCTACTTGTATCGGCGACGCTCTTTTTCCTGATGCGCACAAGGCCTCGGCGCTTGTGCTGTCACGCCTAGGCTACGAGGTCGTCTTCCCAGAAGGCCAGACGTGCTGCGGCCAGATGCACGTCAACACTGGCTACCAGAAGCAGGCCGTGCCCATCATCGAGTCCTACGTCGACGCCTTTGCCGACCCGTCCATCGACTACGTGGTGGCACCGTCCGGCTCTTGCGCGGGTGCCGTGCGTGAACAGCACGTCTCCCTGGCGGACCGCTACGGCAGCCCCGCGCTTGTTGACGGGGCGAAGAAGGCCGCCAAGAAAACCTTTGAGCTCTCCGAGTTCATCATCGATGTCGCAGGCACCGAAGATGTCGGGGCGTTCTTCCCCCACCGCGTCACCTACCACGAGTCCTGCCACTCCCGCCGCTTCCTGGAGGTCGGCGAGCGCCCCTACAAGCTGCTGCGCGCAGTCGAAGGCCTCGAGCTGGTGGAGCTGCCCAACCGCGAGGAATGCTGCGGTTTCGGCGGCACCTTCGCACTGAAGATGTCCGAGGTGTCTGCGGCGATGGTCTCCGACAAGGCCCGCCACATCAAGGACACGAAGGCGGAGTACGTCACCGCCGGTGACTCCTCCTGCCTGATGAACATCGCTGGCGCAATGAGCCGCCAGCACACGGGTGTGCGCGCCCTGCACATGGCTGAGATCCTCGCCTCCACCAAGGCGAACCCGTGGACCCCTGAATCAGCCGCGTACTCGAAGGAGAGCATGCTGTGAAAGTCGCACTCGGTAAACCCCAAATGCCGCCCCACGCAAAGGGCCCGAACCACCTGCGTGGCAGCGAGAAGTTCCAGAAGGCTGCGCACCACGAGCTGGACAACGTCACCAAGCGTCGCAACCTGAACTACGCCACCACCGCTATTCGTGTGAAGCGTCAGAACGTGGTTGACGAGCTGGATGATTGGCAGCAGCTGCGCAACGCCGGCTCGTCGATTAAGCAGGACGTCGGTGCGCGCATGCCCGAGCTGCTCGAGGAGTTCGAGCGCAACGTCACCGCCCGTGGCGGCCACGTCCACTGGGCGCGCGATGCGGAAGAGGCCAACGAGATCATCGCCGGCCTGATCGAAGAAACCGGCGAGACCGATGTGGTCAAGATCAAGTCCATGGCCACCCAGGAAATCGCGCTGAACGAAGAGCTGGAAAAGCGCGGCATCACCGCGCAGGAAACCGACCTTGCCGAGCTGATCGTGCAGCTGGGCGAGGACTTCCCCTCCCACATTCTGGTGCCGGCGATTCACCGCAACCGCTCCGAGATCCGCAACATCTTCGTCGACAAGATGCCAAACACGGACGAGTCGCTGACTTCCGACCCGGCCGAGCTGGCTGAGGCTGCCCGCCAGTACCTGCGCGAGCAGTTCATGAAGGCGAAGGTTGCCATCTCTGGCGTGAACTTCGGTATCGCGGAAACCGGCACGGTTTCCATCGTGGAGTCCGAGGGCAACGGCCGTATGTGCCTGACCATGCCCGAGACCCTGATCTCCGTGATGGGCATTGAAAAGCTGCTGCCGACCTTCCAGGATCTGGAAGTCTTCCTGCAGCTGCTGCCGCGCTCGTCTACCGGTGAGCGCATGAACCCGTACACCTCCCTGTGGTCGGGTGTGACCGAGGGCGACGGCCCGCAGAACTTCCACATTGTCCTGCTGGACAACGGTCGTACTGCTGCACTGTCGAACGAGATCGGCCGCGAAGCACTCAAGTGCATCCGCTGCTCGGCCTGCCTGAACGTGTGCCCGGTCTACGAGCGCGCCGGCGGCCACTCCTACGGTTCGACCTACCCGGGCCCGATCGGTGCGATCCTCACCCCGCAGCTGACGGGTATGGAGGATCTCAACGACCCGAACTCCTCGCTGCCGTATGCCTCCTCCCTGTGCGGGCGCTGCAACGAGGTGTGCCCGGTGAAGATCCCAATCACCGACATCCTGCTGGAGATGCGCCACCAGAAGGTGGAACAGCACAACCCGCGCCTGGAGAAGGCCGCCTTCGGCCTGATCGGCACCATGTGGGGCAAGCCGAAGCTGTGGGACAAGGCAGTGCGCATGGTCGCACTCGGCCGCGTCCTCGGCGGTTTCAAGGGCGAGATCACCTCTATGCCTGCCCCGATCAATGGTTGGACCGACTACCGCGACGTGGCAGTGCCGCCGAAGAAGTCCTTCCGCCAGTGGTGGGAGACGGACGAGGCGCGCGACCTGCTCGCCGCGGAACGCAAGCGTGGCGTGCCCGGCCGCGATTCCGAAAACACCGACTTTGTCGACCCAAACACCGGAGAGGATAAGTAGATCATGGCAGCCAATGTTTCCTCCCGTAACGCGGACGCGAAGAAGGAAATCCTGAACCGCATTCGCAACGCGCAGAAGCTCTCCAACGCACCCGCGTACGTCGAGCCGGTCCGCGAGTACAACACCTCCTCGGATCACACCCCGGAGCAGCTGCGCGAGATCCTCGTCGACCGCCTGCTGGACTACAAGGCCACCGTGGTGGAGACCTCCGAGGCGGATCTGGCAAGCAACATCGCCAAGATCCTCGCCGAGCGCGGTGCCAAGGACATCGTCTACGCCCCCGGCTTGGACGAGTCCCTCTTCACCGAGTTCGACGGTTCCTCCCGCGCCGATGACCCGGCCTCGGACCCGCGAGAGCTTGGCGACGTCGGCGCCGTCGTCACCGACTCCAAGGTGACCTCCGCCCAGACCGGCTCCATCGTGCTCGAGTCTGGCGATGTGTGCGGCCGCCGCGCGCTGTCACTCGTGCCCGACCGCCACGTGGTGATCGTGCGCCCCGATTCCCTGGTCTACGGCGTGCCTGAGATGATCAGCCGCATCGATCCGGAGAAGCCGGCCACCATGATTTCCGGTGGCTCCGCGACCTCCGACATCGAGCTGGTCCGCGTCGAGGGCGTGCACGGCCCGCGCGACCTGATCGTGATGGTCGTCCACTAATTCGGCACACACAAAGTGGCCGGTACCGCACTCGGTACCGGCCACTTTGCTGTCATTGTTTCCCGTGTCACGCCTCCTCAAAGGCGCACAATCATCATGCGACACCACCCCTGCAAATCAGTGAAAACTCCCTGGCGCGTTCCATGGATGTGCCTAGGAAATCCCGGACTCCCCCACGCCCCGCTCGCTTCTCGACGCCACCCACACACCAATTAACTCCCCACCACCGTCGGGTGCTACGCTCTATCCTGTTGTCTTCACACGCGGAAGCTTCCGCGTAAAAAGCACAACGATGTCTCCGTAGCTCAGTGGATTAGAGCATCGGTTTCCGGTACCGAAGGTCGCAGGTTCGAGTCCTGTCGGGGACACGCTGTCCTCAGTCGCGACATAGTTGACAACTCAGTCGCGAGATGGTGGACAAACCGGTGCCTCGGTTTTTGTTTTTCCGAGGTGCCGGTTTTGTTTTTAGGTCAGTGGACGTTGGCCTTATTGCCAGTATGGTTTTTGGTAATTGCGGGAGGTGTCGATGTAGTGCTCGGTGATGATTTCGCCGGTCTCTTTTAACGATGTGGTGACGTGGTTGTCGGTGATGACCATCAGGATGTGTTTCCCGCCGTAGGCGCGTCCGATGCCTAGGTGGTAGAGCCTTCCGGCGTAGCGGATGGTGACTTTGCCGTTGGTTCCGACGATGTCGTTGCGGGTGCTCCATTCGTCTCTCACAGTAGCGCGGGTCGGACGGGGCAACTCAGGTGTAGCCATACTTCCCACTCTGCGTCGGAATAAGCGCCTTGTCTTTGTTGAACCAGGTCAGTTCTAGTTTCTGGCTTCTCGCCACGGGAACCTCCAATATCATTTTTCCCACTGTATCGGCATTACCGGCAGCGTGGGGACGTGATTTAACCGTATCTTCGAGGAGGGTGACTTACCCCGGTGACACGCACCTACCCGGAGGGGTCGGAGGGGGTCTCCCGACCGTCTCGAAAGGCTCTGACATCTCCCTCGTGTTCCATACACGGCACGTTGAGACACAGGTGGTCGCGTCCCTCCTTCCAGATCGAATACCCCTGAAATAGGGCAAACCAACCGGCGATGAACAGCGGTAACGCAATTCGGGCGGTGGACAACGCGACTCATTCTCACGCCGAGTCACGCACAACCCCCCTGTCCGTCTATAGTGAAGTCATCAGCCCCGTTCAGCCGCCTCTCCCGGAAGCGCCCCGCTGTTCGGCCCTGTTCAACACCCCACGCGAGTGGGGTGTTGTTCTTTCCCTAAAAGGTAACGCTGCACTCCATTGGTAAAGTTACTGTCTAATGAAGAGCGGAGATAATAGACCACCTTTCCTCACCACAGATGGGAAAATCGAGTACCTAGAAGAGCGACACTATTTCCCTAGGTCGTCAATCACAGAAGACGACGTGGCTCGCCTTGCCACGGTCAATTTTCACTTCTTTATCGGGTACGCCAGGAACTTCCGCTACCTGCACGACAACGGCGCAATTACCGTGCAGAAATCCCCCAGCGAAGTATTCAGAATCATGGACGCCGACTCACAAATGTCTTCGTACATATTCTCAGGCATCCGCACTGTTGAGTTCCAACTGCGTCACCATTTTGTAAATGCGCTGTGCAAAAGTTCCTGTCCCTACGACGATTATCTGGAACCGTCCAACTATCTCCTTCTTGATAGCAATTACACGCCGGAGGACCTGATTGAGGGAATGTTGCGCGACATTCTCAACTACAGGGAGGCGTATGTTGTCAATCACATAGAAAGACAATGCAGAATTATCGGACTACCACAGCCCCCACGATGGGTTACGAGGGACAACCGTGAGCAGGTGTTGCAGTTGGTCCAGGGCCTACCGATCTGGTCAGTCGTGGACAGTCTGACTCTCGGTCACCTGAACCGCGCCATTTTGTCGTTCAACCCACCTGGTACCCAAGGCCCACTCTGGAAAGAGGTGTCTGGTGCCTTGAACTTCAAGGCGGACCGCTTCGCGGTTGGGTGCTCGTCGATTCTTTTCCTCCGAAACCTCACTGCCCACCATAACCGGCTGTGGATGCGCCCCACATCGAACACACCGACGAGAGCCGGACTATTTCGTAAGAAAATGAAAGATGTAGACCCACGCTCGATGGTGGTGGCCTTTTACAACCTAGCAAGTATGCACGGTGCTTCGGTGGCTCGGAATTACGCAAGCGGGTTCGAGAAGTTAATCGACCAAAACCCTGCCTACGCCCACGGTATTCAGCAGATTTCACCGGATTAGATACCCGCCCCTAGCACTGGTTCGCACTGTTCGGAGGCGCGACGCAACCCAACGGGTCCGTGTCGCCAGGATAGGGCAGTTAGAGATTGATTCCGGTAGGCCCGCGCAAGCATTACCGGCAGCGTCGAGCGCGACCCCCCGTCCGAACCCCAGTAAAGCAATAGGCACGCGCGGTATGTGGTTGAATGGCAGAGAGACATAAACCACTCAGTCTCACTACCGAAAGGAAGAAGGTGCATGGGCAATGACTCTCAAAACGAGGAACGCCACAGCCCGAGCCCGTCGCCGGGGAGTGGACATGATGGAAACCAACCCCCGCCCCCTGCGGACGAAGGCACGCATGGCGAAGAACGACCCTCGGGCGACCATTTACAACGGATGGAAAGCAACGTTCAACGCCCTGGATCGCAGTATTCAGCTAGTACAGAAGACGAAGTAGTCACCGCTGAAATTGTCGAAGAGCTCACTCGAAGGGTTGACTCGTATTTATGGAGTGCTCCAGCTCCTTCACCGGAGACTTTAGAGGCTTAACCCGTCCTTTGCTGACCGCGCCATGCAGATGGCTGAGCAGAGTATTGCTGCGTCGAACCACGAGAAGGAGTGGCTCGCGAAAGGTGACGTCGACGCTTTAAAGCGCGGCCAATATTTGAGTTTCGGCATGTTTATCACTTCGGTTGGAGCCGCGATCGGTGTCTATCTGGGCGGTGTATCCGAACTGTTCGCCGGGTTGTTTCTCGCCCCCGCTGTCTTTCAGTTTCTGGGTAAATTCGTCAGAACTGTCCGCGAAAAAGAAGACGACAAAATCGAGTAACGCGGCTGCCACACCGGTGCCTCGGAAATCCGAGGCGCCCGACTTCTTTTCCCGTATGACTCCCTCAGCATCGCAGCTGGTTGGGTTGGTGCGATAGCCAGTTGGAGCTAGCTCCATTTAGGTCACGCGGATCACCGCCACCTGGGCTTTTCTAAGCCGTCCTACCCCAAATTGTTCAGAAGACTGAAATGGTAGCGGTGTGGTGAGTATCTGGTAGCGCCTGAGTGAGTATCCGGTAGCGGTGTCTCACTCAGGCGTTGTTGGTGGTTATGTGTTGGTGTTAAGGCGCATGTTTGGTCCTTCGAGTGTGATGATCTCGGCGCCGGAGACGAGTCGGTTGAGGATTGACTCGGAGATCACGGCATCGGGGATGGACTTGTACCACTCCAGTGGGGTGAATTGTGAGGTCACTATCGTTGAGACTTTGCCTTCTCGCCCGGCGAGGATGTTGAGAAGTTGGTGCGCGGTCGCGGCATCAATAGGTGTGGTGAGGAAGTCATCTAAGACCAGGACGTCGACGTTGTGGAGGTGCTGGATGAACTTCAGCTGTTCAGACCACCGATTTAGTAACGCCATGGTGAGGATCGAGTAACGCCCGGGTGAGTATCCAGTAACACCCGGGCGTTTGGGGGTTGGGCGGGGTTAGTGGGTTAGGCGCACCAGGGCGGCACCAACGTCTCGGGCGGGCAGCGCCAGCGTCTCTCCATCGCACGGATGTTGGTCGCGCAGCCAGACGTGTACCTCTTCGACGACGCCTTTTCCGCGCTGGATGCCTCCACGGACGCGCGTGTGCGCGCGGCGATGACCGAATACACCGCGGGCAAGGTCGTCATCATCGTCGGCCAGCGCATCGCATCGGTCCGCTCGGCTGACCAAATTCTGGTGCTGGAGGCCGGTGAGATCGTCGCCCGCGGTACCCACGAGGAGCTGCTCAAGACCAGCCAGACATACCGGGAGATCGAACAGAGCCAGAAGGCGGTACAGGCATGAGTGAGCAAAAGCCACGCAAGGCGAAACAGTTCTGGCCCTCGGCAAAGCGGCTGGTCGGCCTGCTCGCCCCTTACAAGTTCGCGCTGACGATGGTATTTCTCATGAATATCGCTGCCGTCGTGCTCTCGGTCTGGGCACCAAAGGTGACAGGTAAGGCGATGGACGTGATCTTTAGCGGCGCGATCTCGGGGCGCATGCCGGCCGGAGTCAGCAAGGAGCAAACTATCGCAGACCTGCGCGCCGCGGGTCAGGATCGCTTCGCCGATATGGCCGCAGCGATGGATCTGCGCCCGGGTGAGGGGATCGATTTTGCTCACCTGCGCGATCTGATCCTTATGATTCTGGCGCTGTACGTCTTCTCTTCGCTCTTCCTGTGGGCGCAGGGCGCGGTGCTGAACCGGCTGTGCCTCCGCACGGTATTTCAACTGCGCGAGCGCGTGGAGGCAAAGCTGCACCGCCTGCCGCTGCATTACTATGACTCGCGCCAGCGCGGCGACGTGATGAGCCGCACGACCAACAACATAGACAACGTGCAGCAGGCACTGCAACAGGCGCTGTCGCAGATCTTTAACGCGCTCATCACTCTGGTGGGCATCATCGCGATGATGTTCGTTATCTCCTGGCAGCTCGCGCTGGTTGCCCTGCTCTCTATCCCGCTGACCGCACTCGCCATGGGCGTGGTGGGCACCCGCTCACAGCGGCAGTTCGCAGCACAGTGGAAGGCCACAGGCGAGGTCAACGGCCAGGTCGAGGAGGCCTTTTCGGGCCACGAGATGGCACTCATCTTCGGCCGCACTGATGAGCTGCACCGCGAGTTCGACGAGCGCAACTCTCGTCTTGCCGTTGCTGCGGGCAAGGCGCAGTTCCTCGCCAACTCGATGCATCCGCTGATGCAGTTCATCTCCTACCTCTCGTACGTGGCCATCGCCGTTTTCGGCGGCCTGCGGGTGGCCAGCGGGCACATGACGCTTGGCGACGCCACCGCGTTCATCCAGTACTCACGCCAGTTCAACCAGCCACTCGGCGAACTGGCCGGCATGATGCAAATGGTCCAATCCGGTGTCGCCTCCGCCGAGCGTATCTTCGAGTTGCTCGACGCGGAAGAAGAGGTGGCGGATGTGCGGGACGACGCGGCGTCGGCAAGCGAAAAGCCCACGGGCCAAGTGGAGTTCCGAGACGTCTCCTTCTCATACACCGACGAGCCCTTGATCCAGGACCTGAACTTGCGCGTTGCACCGGGGCAGACCGCCGCGATTGTGGGGCCAACCGGCGCTGGCAAGACCACGCTGGTCAACCTGCTCATGCGCTTCTACGACGTGGACGAGGGCGCGATTTTCCTCGACGGCCGCGACATCCGCACCTTGAAGCGCGCAACACTGCGCAGCCAAGTCGGGATGGTATTGCAAGACGCGGTGCTCTTCGAAGGCACGATCATGGAAAATATTCGCTACGGGCGGCTCGACGCGACGGACGACGAGGTCATCGCTGCGGCAACGGCCACGTACGTGGACCGGTTCGTGCACGCCCTGCCAGATGGCTACAACACGGTGGTGGACCAGGACGGCGGTGCGCTTTCGGCAGGTGAGCGGCAACTGATCACGATTGCCCGCGCGTTTCTCTCCCAGCCCACCATCCTGGTGCTTGATGAGGCGACCTCAGCGGTGGACACGCGCACCGAGGTGCTCGTGCAGCAGGCGATGCATGCGCTGCGAGCGCAGCGAACCTCCTTTGTCATCGCGCACCGGCTTTCCACCATTCGGGACGCGGACGTGATCTTGGTCATGGAGTCCGGCCAGATTGTGGAGCAGGGCACGCACGATGAGCTGCTCAAACGCCGGGGCGCGTACTACGCACTACACCAGAGCCAGTTCGCAAATACTTAGGCAGCCTGTATTTAATTTGCTGTAAGTTAACCGAAAAGACATGGGGAATCTGCTTCAAACATCTAGAGTGCGCATTGACCCACTTTTGTACGCACGTTGATCGAGAGCGCAGATGAGCAGAGACATCACACGCGACGCGGGGGGCAGCACCGTCGCTACCAAGCCCCAGCCAGACACTAAACCGCAGGAAGCACAGCACGAAGACAGTGAGCAGGCACCGGCCGACCCGCTCGGCTGGCTCCCCTTGAGCGGGGGCGCGAAGAAGGCGGCCGAGTGGATCTCGGTCGTCGTGGCCATCTGGCTGCTGCTCAACGCTGTCGGCATGATCGGTGCCGGTTTCAAGATGGCGGCGGGCGATCAGGCCAAGGAACTCTTCTCCTTCGCAGAGAACCCCTTTGTCGGCCTCGCGGTCGGCATCCTCGCCACCGCCATCATGCAGTCGTCTTCCACCACCACCTCTATCACTGTCGGCATGATCGCCGGTGGCCTCCCACTCGAGGTGGCGGTACCCATGCTCTTTGGTGCCAACATCGGCACCACGGTGACCTCGACCCTGGTCGCACTTGGCCTCTCCGGCAACAAGCAGCAGTTCCACCGCGCGTTCTCCATGGCCACGGTGCACGACTTCTATAATCTGCTCGCGCTTGCCATCTTCTTCCCGCTCGAAATCTTCACGGGCTTCCTCTCCAAGGTCTCTGGTGTCTTCGCCGGCTCGCTTGCGGGCGAGGGCGACGGCGTACTCGCCGGTATCTTTGAGGTCATCGGCGACGGCGTCGACGCAATCACGGAGCCGCTGGTCAACCTGGCCAAGTTCCTCGTCGGCCCGCTGGGCGACGTGTGGGGCGGCATCGTGCTGTCCATCGGCGGCGTGGTGCTCATCCTGGTGGTCATCGGCTACATCGGCAAGATGCTCTCTGCCCTACTCGTGGGCCGTGCCCAGGAGATGCTGCACGCGGCGCTCGGCCGCGGCCCGATCACGGGCATCCTCTCCGGTGCCATCATCACCACCGCCGTCCAGTCTTCCTCCACCACAACCTCGCTGACCGTGCCGCTTGCCGCCTCCGGCAAGTTCAAGGTCAAGGAGCTGTTCCCCTTCGTAGTGGGTGCCAACATCGGTACCACCGTCACCGGTCTCATCGCCGCCTTCTCCGCCTCCGGCGTGGAGGCAGAGGCCGCGATGCAGGGCGCGCTCGTCCACACCATGTTCAACGTGTTCGGTGCGATCGTCATTATGTCCCTGCCTTTCCTGCGTGCCCTGCCCCCGAAGGGCGCAAACTGGCTCGCCACCTTGGCGGACAAGAACAAGTGGTACGTCTTCATCTGGGTCGGCGGCGTCTTCTTCGCCCTCCCACTGCTCGCTGTTTTGATCACCAACGTCTTCTTCTAAGGACCTCAAGGAACTGCTATGCCCCACACTGATCCCGACCAGTCCGCATCCGGCAAGAGAGCGCAGAAGCTGATTGACGCCGACGCGCCGAACGCCGAACTGCAAGAGCTGATCAACGAACTCGAAGAGACCACGCGCGTCTTGCGCACCGAACTCGAGGTGCGCGAGAAGACGGATCACGAGCGTCTCACCCCGGAGCAGCTCGAAGAGCTCAACCGCATCCCGCAATACCTGGAATTGACCCGCCCGCGCTGGCGCGATGTGCTCAACCTCTTCCGCGAACTGCGCGACGAAGCGTCGAAGAAGAAGTAAGGGAACGCACATGAAGAAGCAGCTGCTCGCACTCACCACCGCCCTTCTCATCGGCACTGGCGGACTCACCGCCTGCTCCACCGAGTCCGGCTCAGACGCCCACTCGGGCACGGACGCCCCGATCCACGTCACGGGTTCCGCCACCGTCGAGCCGATCACCGCCTTTATTGCTGAGCGCTCCCAGCAGGACGTGCGCATCACCGCCGACGGCTCCACCGACGGCTTCGCTGCCTTCTGTGACGGCAAGTCGGACATCAACGACTCATCTGTGCCGATCCCGGAAGAGTTTCAAAAGCAGTGCAGCGACAACGGGGTGGAGTTCATCGAGCTGCCCATCGCGCTGGATGCAGTGACCATTGTGAAGAACGCCGAGAACACGTGGGCAGACGATCTCACCGTCGAGCAGCTGCACGACGTGTGGTCGCAAGATTCGCCGGTGACCACCTGGTCCGACATCGACCCGTCCTGGCCTGACGAGGAGATCTCCCTCTACGGCCGCCCGGACGGCTCCGGCACCCTTGAGGTGTTCAAGGACAAGGTGCTCGGCGGCGACACGATCCGCGAGGACTACGAGGCCACCGACGATATCGACGAGCTCTCCACCTGGATCGCAGAGGACACAAACGGCATCGGTTTCATGGGTATCGGTAACTACCTGGCCACTGAGGGCGAGGTGCGCGACCGGATCGACAACGTCACCGTCGACGGCGTCGCCCCCGCGCGCGATGCCACCCAGGAGGGCGAGTACCCCTTGGCTCGTCCGCTCTTTGTCTACGTCAACGCCGATTCTGTAGAGAACAACGGCGCGCTGGAGGAGTTCATGAACGCCTACCTCAACCGCGTCGAGGGCGTGCTGCCGCGCGTGTACTTCTACCAACTGCCGGAAGAGGAATACGACGCGGCCCGCACCCGATTCACCGACCGCGTGACCGGTCCGGATTCCCGCTGGACCGCATAGGCGAGTGTTAAACTTTGAAGGGTCGGAGAGATCTCCGGCCCTTTTCTCCGCGCGTTTGAACCAAAGGAGCTCGTTTCCCTCATGACCAGTGCCCGCCAGCCAGATCACGTGCGCCTTTCTGATGCAGACCGCACCGCGGCCATGACCGCACTCGGTAACGCGCTGGGCGAGGGCCGGCTGAGCATGCAGGAGTACGACGAGCGCTGCCAGGCCTGCACCACCGCTAAGACCCGCACCGACCTCGCTCCCCTGTTTGCCGATCTGCCGCAGCGGCCGACGTTCGGCTCGCAGGAGCTCGCCCAGCAGCAACACGACGTACCTGTCTTTAGTGCCCGCGAGGTCGTCGAGGCGCGCCGCTCGGGGCGGCGGATGCGCGCCGGCATCTTCTGGCTCGGCGCGGTCGGTAGCTTCACCGCCGCCGTCGCGATAAACGCGCCCGCCCTGTTTGCGGTGATCCCGGTGTTGTTCATCCTGCTCTACGTCATGAAGGTCGGCCCGGACAGCTGGTACAGCCCCTCGCTGCGCGACATCGAACGGGCGCAGCGCCGACTCGTTCGCGCGAAGCAGCTCGAGCTGGAGGCGGACCGCGCCTTTGAGGTAGCGCAGCGCAAGGTGGAGCGGCGCGAACAGATCGACCGCCTCACCGGCGATACCCTGAATTTTGCTCAGGAATCACTGAACAAGTTCCGTCGCCGTGGCTAACATGGCCGTATGGCCACAAATAACGCTGATTCACCCGCCCAACCCGAAAAGCCAGCGAAGGCAACAAAGCCTCGCCGACACCGCCACTTCGACCAGGCCGAGAAACTGAAAAATGTCTTCTACGACATTCGCGGCCCAGTGTCCGCCACCGCGGAGGAGATGGAGCGCGACGGCCACACCATCCTCAAGCTGAACACCGGCAACCCCGCAGTCTTCGGTTTCGAGGCGCCGGACGTGATCATGCGCGACATGATCGCCAACCTGCCTACCTCGCAGGGTTACACCACCTCCAAGGGCATCACCTCGGCCCGCCGCGCCGTGGTGACGCGCTACGAAATGATCGAGGACTTCCCGCCGCTCGACATCGACGATGTCTACCTGGGCAACGGTGTCTCGGAGCTCATCAGCATGGTCACCCAGGCCGCGCTCAACGACGGCGACGAGATCCTCATCCCCGCCCCCGACTACCCACTGTGGACCGCCGCCTCCACCCTGGCCGGCGGCAAGGTCGTCCACTACACCTGCGATGAGGAGGACGACTGGAACCCCTCGCTGGAGGACATTCGTTCCAAGGTCACCTCCAAGACGAAGGCGATCGTGGTGATCAACCCGAACAACCCCACCGGGGCCGTCTACTCCCGCGAAGTGCTCGAGGGCATCGCCGACATTGCGCGCGAGCACGAGCTGATGATCTTCGCTGACGAGATCTACGACCGCGTGCTTTACGACGATGCGCAGCACATCTCCATGGCCGAAGTTGCCCCCGACGTCATCACCCTGACGTTTAACGGCCTGTCCAAGGCCTACCGCGTCTGCGGCTACCGCGCAGGCTGGATGGTCATCACGGGCCCGCGCCGCCGCGCCAAGGGCTTCATCGAGGGCCTCGACCTGCTCTCCGGCACGCGTCTGTGCGCGAACGTGCCCGGTCAGCACGCGATCCAGGTCGCACTCGGCGGGCGGCAATCCATCTTCGAGCTCACCGCAGAGGGCGGTCGCCTGCGCAAGCAGCGCGACGTGGCGGTGCGCAAGCTGCGCGAGATCCCGGGCATCTCCGTAGTGGAGCCGAAAGGCGCGCTCTACTGCTTCCCCAAGATCGACGCCGAGATGTACAACATCCACGACGACGAGCGCTTCATGCTGGACCTGCTCAAATCAGAGAAGATCTTGATGGTGCAGGGCCGCGGGTTTAACTACCCCACACCAGATCACTTCCGCGTAGTGACGCTGCCCTGGGCGTCCCAGTTGGAAAACGCCCTCGAGCGCCTAGGCAACTTCCTGGCCGATTACCACCAGCACTAGGGCTCGTTTGTTGGCGGTTGGGTGCCGCTGCCGGTCGCTGACAGATTCCGCCGCAATCTGTCAGCCGCGGTCCACCTTCAAACCATCACCTATCCCGACTTACAGCAGCGCAAACCCCTTGACCCCCGACGGACACTGTCATAATATCGACGAGGAACTGTCCCCGAAGGAAGGAATAGGCCGTGCTCAAGTTCCGTGTTTCCGCCTAACACGAAACAGAAAGTTGAATGAGCATGCCTATTTCC
>OJLY01000224.1_pt1 | contig 42135 bp, 31 predicted proteins | sample 1597031 | NCBI WGS metagenome assembly OJLY01 (sample SAMEA3904673, study PRJEB24821) | metagenome | biome: Builtin; feature: hospital; material: surface | place: USA | collected 2013-06-03
ATCCCGGCTAGCTCAGTCGGTAGAGCGTCAGACTCTTAATAGAGTCTCTTCGAATACGAAGAGTTATCTGAATGTCGTGGGTTCGAGCCCCACGTTGGGAGCACTTTTTTGCCAGCCGATCTTCAACGATTGCGGCTCTGCATATGACTATCCTTAATGATGCCTGGCTTAATTTTTTTCTGGGATGGACGTTGATCTACACTAGATACGAACACTGGCGTTGGCACGGTTGATGGTGCCAACCTTGTGCTGCTCATCTCTGCGTGAGAGCACAGAACTGTTTCCTTCCAAAATGGCAAGCATCTCAACGGCCAGACGTCGACTGATTGCACGGTCAGCGCGACGATCACTCGCTTGAATAATCCATTTAAGAGCACGGCGTGTGCTTTGCCGCTCATTCAGTGGCATTGGCACCTGGAGAGATTTGCCTCCCTGTTTGCGTGTCTGCATGCGGAGCAGTGGCTTGGCAAGCTCTACTGCCTCATATACAAGTGGAAGTGGATCTTTATTCGTGAGCCTGGCCATTTCAGAGAGCATGTCTGCAACGTATCGCTCAGCTGATGCCTTCTTACCATCGCGCATCAGGAGATTAACAAGGAAATGAAGAAGCGGGTCTTGACGAGGGGGGAGTGCGGCGGGAGAGTACATAAAGGATGAACTTTTACCAGAAATTGAGTCGACATTCAGAGATGACTGTCCAGGCAACATGACCTTCAAGCCACTGGCGACAGATTCTTGTGCATCTGCTGAGGTATATGAATCAGGCTGTGTTTTTGCCTCTTGCGATGTAACTGACAAAAAGCGCACAGCTTGTCTTCTAATTGTGCGACTGGATACCAGTGCAGCTGTGTTTGTGCTCAGCAAACGCCAAGCGGGTGTAAATGCGCGAAACATGATTCTCACACCGTCGAGGAAGCCTTGCTGCTTTTCAAGCGACGCTCATATCCAAGAAGGAGAGATCACGTGACGCCAATGGGGGTCAGTGGCATTCTGTGTTACGCTGCTGCAGAGATCGACCCATGTCGCCTCATTCAGAGAACCCGACACCGCGACCGCCAAGTCGCTGGGGCGTCCCGCCACCAGGCCTACATGCGCGACCAATTCAAACGTCTCTGACTCATAAGCCACGTGATACAGAGCCATCAGCGCGTTCAAGCACTTTTTTACCTGATATGGACGAGGTGTGTATGCATACGGCTGACTCGAGATCCAAAAGTTGCATGCACAACGTATGGAGCATGTGCGTTCTTATTACCTGGCATCGAATAAAGGTTCTAAGGAGAGAGGTGGTGCATCTATTTCGCCTCATTTTGCCCTCCAAAGTGCCTTTATGGAATTGAGTGATGCGAATGTTGAGATGGAAGCTATGCGCCTACGTACCACATATATTGATGATATCCTGGCACGTACGCAGGAAGACGCTTTTGCCTATACCAGTGTTGCGGCTGCTGCGCCTACAACGTCGTCATCGTAGCTTCGATTTAGTAAAATGTACAATAACCCCGTTGGCCGAAAAAGGACTCACCTATTGCGTGACGGGTCGAATTTGTTTTCGTTGGGCAAGGGACGTGCGACTTGGTTTTCGACCTGCATCAAAGCACAGACTTTGTGCATCGATGCATGCCGTGTGACCGAGCAACTGTGACTGCAGACGCTAACACATCGCAAAGTATGTGTAATGGACCTGTAGATGACTGGGCCTCTTTTGCTGCTCGTTATGTGACTGGATCTCAGGACACTGCATGCCATCAAATGAAGCCCGGCTCATGCGCGTCACCGGCAGATATCCCGCAAGACCCATATACCCTCGCATTAGGTAAAAAGATGCAGCATGTATACGAAACGGAAGGTTACTTGCCGACCTATACACATGCTAAACATATCAACCATTTACGAGCTGTGTGGTACAGTCGCCAGATCAAAAAGCATGGCACCGGCACACTCTCCCGCATTTGCCGACTCATTTCCCAACTTCTCCAGCTACCGTATGTTTCTGTCAAAATTATGGCGCCTCAATCTAAAAGTCTTGATGAGGATCTATCTCCTTACCAAGTCATGTCTGAATGGACGCATGCATCAGAGGATGGAATCCAGCCAGATGAAACAGGTTTGTGCCAGAGTATTTGGTCGCACGCATTGTACCTACCCTTGAATCAAGTCCTTGCTGTACCGGATGCGCAGGAAGACTGGCGCTTCTCGCATCATACAAGTCGGCACAAATTGCGCTTTTTTGCATGCACGCCTATTTTTGATACCCATAATGAGGCATTAGGCGTATGCTGCATGGGTGATATCAAGCCTAGGCATGGCTCAGATTTGGAAGATGCTGCTTATTCTATACTTGACATGAAGCAAATGATTATCAACGACATTGACCTGGCCGTCAACCGAGCCCAGGTCCTTCGCCGTGATGAGCTCAAAGGATGCACAGAATCGCTGTTACGTACGTTTAGCATGGAGACAGTGGCCGATCCCCATGCCAACATGGAGCTAGAAGGCTGTGACCAGATATATCATCTCGCCGCCAACGCTCTCCAATCGTCGATGCATGTTTCCGACGTGATCATTCTTGACTTGTCTAATTTCATCATGATTCAAAAACCCTTTGAGAAAGACGGGAACAGCAATCAGCAGGTGGTCCATTCGCACACAATGGATCCCAATATGAGTCAAACACACATTGCACCCCTTTCGATCCTAGGGTCGAGCGAACGCCAAGTGCATGTCCCCGAGCGTGAAGCTGCCCTTGATATGAGCGACGTGCGCGCCATTCAAGACTTTCTCATGTTCACCGAGTCAGACGATGAAAATCGCTTTCGTCTTCATGTGCCACCTGTGATACGCCGACTCTTGCCTCGTCAGGCAGAGGATGTGTTTGCCGTGCCAGTGTGGGGTGCCAAGCACCAGCCATCACTACTGGTGTGTGCTTACTGCCTTCCCAACTGCTACTCTCTCATGATTGATCAAATGCAGCATACGGCGCACCAACATATTCAGGCCATTGGGCTAATGATGCTCGACGTGGTAGACAAGGAGACAGTCCTTATTGCTGACCGAGCCAAGTCGACGTTTATTTCCAACATGTCGCATGAGCTCCGCACGCCGCTGCACGGCATTCTTGCATCGACAGATATACTCAGTGAGTCAGGCCTAAATGAGCTTCAAGGATTTTATTTGGAGACGATCAAGTCGTGTGGGCACGGTCTGTTGGAGCTCGTAAATCATGTGCTAGACTATACCAAGCTGTCTGGCGGCGCCTCCGGATCTCAGCGACGTCCACGGAACATCAGCATGAGCGACTTTGATCTATCTCGTCTCGTACAAGAAGTGTGTGACAGCCATGCACTTGGCCACCAAGTGACACCTCTGCACGATAACCAAATCGGTTCCATGTACGATCCGAAGGGGGCAGCTGAGGAGCGTGCGCAGCGATGGTCTGACGTGGAGTTTGTGGTCAACATCGAAAAGCGTCTGCATGGCTGGTACGTCCATTCAGATTGTGGTGGGCTTCGTCGTGTCCTTATGAATCTCGTGGGAAATGCTCTCAAATTTACCACGAAAGGATTCGTGGAAGTGTCTCTAAGTGGCGCTGATATCGACCAAGATACGCTGCAGATCTTTTTGCGCGTGCGCGATTCTGGCTGTGGTATCTCGCGCCAGTTTCTTGATCAGCAGCTTTTCCACCCATTTTCTCAGGAAAATCCGTTGGGAAGTGGCACAGGCCTAGGCTTGTCTATCGTACACGACATCATGCACTCGATGGACGCTGGCACAGTTGATGTGCGCAGCACACAAGGTATTGGTACTGAGATTATCACATCGTGCCATGTGCGCAAAGCACCTGCTTCTTCCGATGTCGCATACATTCCCCAGCTTGATGTGCATCAGAGTTGCACAGCTCACTTGTTCGGCTTTCCTACTGACACGGATGGTGGACGTATTCTCCAGGAGACAATCGTGCACTACCTTTCGACATGGTGGGGATTCTTGGTCCGTGTGCACCATGAAGATGAGGATGCCTCATCGTTGGTCGCTAGTATGACTCAACGAAATGTGGTGCTACTGAACAGTCGTTCCGCTCTCGTGCACCGACTCTTGTCGCAAGACAGGCTTCCTCCGCTTATCTCGCTCACAGACTTGTACAGCAAGCAGCTTTTCAAAGATACTCTTGAGGCATACCGTAAGGCTGGCGGCGCTACCTATTTCCTCCAGAAACCGACGGGACCTGCGCGCATGGAGGATGTACTCCGTGCATGCCTAGAGCAAGTCCCTGAACAACCATCTGGATCTATCTCGCTTGCCCGCCTCAAGGTGAGTGATCTTCCCGAAGTGTCATCCGCGATTCCTGCGATCAACACGAGCCGTAGCAACGTCCTGGCTTCCCCTGATCGCAACGAGTTGGAACGCTCCCTGAACGAAGTCGCCGCCTACGCGTCCCCCTCATCGCCTACGGTAAAAGTGGCACCTGACGCCGCCTTCACCTTCCGCGTTCTTTTTGCGGATGACAATCCCATCAACTGCCAAATGCTCGCTGCCTATCTTCGAAAACTTCATGTACCATACGTGGAAGCCCATGGTGGCTGTGAGGCCGTTGCCGCCTTCGCAACCAAACCACATGGGTACTTCCATCTCGTGCTAATGGACTTCTCGATGCCGAATATCGACGGTCTACAAGCCTGTATGATGATCCGGCACATTGAGAAGCAGCGCAACATGGAAATGGAAACGCAACATCGCTGTCACACATACATGCTGTCGGGTGCCTCCATGGAGGAAATTCTGCGTCAAGGCACCAATGCGGGAGCCGATGGCTACCTCGTCAAGCCACTCAGTTTCAAGGCTTTTGTAGCCCTCATCCAGAAGCTAGATGAATAGACGCATTCTACGGCCATATCGCCTTGGGCGCTGCTTGGGCTGCAGATGGGCGTACACGACAGCAACGCCGACGCCGGTGATTAGTCAACTCTGTCCGCATGGCTAGGGCGAGAGTGTGGGCGCCCGTGCCAATCAATCGCCCCAACGCACACCGCTCTGCTAGCACTTATCAAATCGCTTGGCGCATTCTTTCGATTGCTAGCTGAAGGCTAGCATGAACCATGTCGTTCGTGTTCCCCGAGCTGCCTTCGTGGCTCCTTCATGATACGTCTCCTCCCATCGAATACGTACGTCGCTTGCGCTGTGACCTGACATGACTCCAGTCGACACATACTAGATCGTCTGTACCTGCTGCGCCCACCGACACAAGCTCTCTGTTTCTGAATGACGGCTCCACGCATATGGCACCGGAGACGCATTTTGAAAAAAGGTGGACGCAAGGCGCCTCTGGTATATCACCGTGGTCATCGTTGCACTCACCATATCCGTCTACGTTGACCTCTTTTCCCACTGCGTCTCATCTGCCTGGATACGAGCTTGCAGCAGTCCCGTCCATGCCATTGGTGCCGCATGAGCGAAACTCATACTCGACCATGCCATCCATGGATCTTGCATATTCCCGGCCCTCAAATCTGTACAATGAAAGTAGTCGTGTGGGTCGTGCCTCTCTGCTACAACCTCATCTTTCCGGTGCCTTTGCACCTCTCTCCATGCCAGGTCATGCACGGCATCCACTTACGACTCAGCCAGTCATGTTTGACTCCCACCATCCTCCTTCAACAGCTCAAGTACCTCAACACCTACCCAGCACATCCATCTCTTCTGTAGGGTTGCGAAACAATGCACTTTATGCTGATGGGTACTACCGTACGTTGTCGGAAACACCGCCACCAGTACCCAATACGGAAGACTCTCAATCGTCGGACATGTCTATCTCTTGGCTGCCCCCATCACACGGCCCTGCCCGACATGCCAAACTAGAGCAGGGGCAGGTCAAGCCACCGAAAAGCCGCCCATTTGTTTGCTCGCGATGCTCGCGCGCATTCTCTCGGAAACATGATCTCGAACGACACGCGCGTGTACATTCTGGTGATCGACCCTACGTATGTCGAGTGTGTAAGAAGGGCTTTCCCCGAAGCGATGCGCTGCGGAGGCATATCCGTGTTGAGCGTGACACGCACGAATCTTATTTTGCTTCCAAGACATCTGATGTGCTGGTCATGTCGGAACGAGACTCCGCTTCTATGAACGGATAGGATATAAACATGGGCGGCAGCCTCAAAAAAGGTCTGCGAGTGTTATGCGTGCTTATTTCGTCTCAATGCGGCTCAAGTCGATGCGACGATCCTTGGCTAGGATATCCGGCGTAAGGACCTGATCTAGTACCTTGAGCAACTCCTTGTAAGAGTGTTTGATAGTCACGTCCGATACACCAGCCGCGACTGAGATGCGACGCGCCGTCCTTTGTTCATTTACAAGTAGTGTGACGAGATAAATAGTGGCTGCGGCAATCGTAATAGGCGACCGTCCAGCCAGACAGCCATGCTCCTGAATTTTCATAGTGATCGCTTCTGTCACGCGGACAATCGACATGTCCAGACCAAGGTGGTTGCAGTATCGTGCGACAAGATCGGTCGCACCCACAGCAAGACCTAGCGGAGCCGCACCGCCAGTGCCAGCACTAGCGACGGCCACGTCGGCCGACGTGTCGGCACCATCAATAGATCCTGTGCCTGTGGCGTTCAGGCCAAATGCCTCCTTCATCTCGCGAAAACAGCGTGCGACCTGCTGCTTGCGTGCCGAAGTAAGTGCACAGACCTCGGGGAAGGTGCGCGGTACACGATTCACACGGCAAGCAACATAGATGGCAGCCGCAATAATGGCATCGGTTTGTTTGCCACGCAGCAACTTCTCCTGTTCTACACGGCGGTAGGCCTGCTTAGCCGTGTCACAAACCGTGCGCGGCAAGTGAATACTGTCACACTTGTTTTGGATCGAATCAAACGCGTCCAGCAAGGAGCGATCTCTAGGTGCAGAGGCTCTAGACATAGTCTTGAGCAGTTCGCGCGACGCACCCGTTCCACCATCGCGTGCGGCTATGCGACTCTCAAGCTGCTCTGTAATACCGTCCAGAATGGGGTTCGATACACTACCCACACGCGACGGATCGTCACCATCTTCATTGGCAAATGTACGCCATTCGCTGCGTGTGTCGACGATGCGATCACCTAACACAAGACCACAGTCTGCGCATACCAAATCACCATTGGTAAACTCCTCTGCGATGTTGGGTGGTACCGTCTTGCAATCCTTGCATATGAGGTGCACGTTCAAGTCAGGTAGGAACGTCTCTTTTTTCGCAGGCGCCGTGGGCGCCTGACCCGTCGCGTTCTGAACTGCAGCTGCACGCTCAGCAGCAAATCTCGGTGTAATAGCAAATGCATCCGACAGGGATGGCGGTGCTGCATGCGACCGCTCTGCCTCCATCGACATGCTGTCGGCAAGGTGCATCCATTCAGCCACCGCCCCAGCCCCTCTACAGTGTGCATCACGTGACTGACTCTTCACGGTTCCGCCCAAGGCTGTTGATAGTTCAGGCCCCGCGACGATGGCCGCCGAGATGGACGAGGACGTGCCTTCGTCCAGCTTCGAAGCATTCGCACAGGCGTACAGAACGGCTCGGAGCTTGGATGTAGGTGCGCAGCTTGACCCAGAGTCCGGCACGGCGCTTGTGTTTGCTGATCTGTGCGCTGAGCGTACGCAGGCGACGTCACTGTCCTTGCCGCATCTTCAAGATCATTATACCGAGGATGATGCAGCCTGGGAAGCAGAAGAACATACTTGGAAGCTCATACATGCATTATTTGCGTACGTACACACGCGTATCTAACCATAGCGAACGCAAATTGGAGTCGCGTTCAAGCACCATACCACCAGCATTGCATGTGTATGAAACACCTCTTGGCACCGTACAGCGTGTGCTACAGCATAGTCCTGAGCTTTCTGAGCTTAAAATTATTCGAGAATGGCTACAGGATGTGCTGCCAGTGCGACACGCAGTCGAAGTACGGAAAGGATACATGCCGTTTACCAAGAATGCTCTCCGAGCAGAGAAACGTGCACAAGTCAGCGGCATGGCCTCTACGCGCTTGGGCCGAGAAAAGCTTGTGCAGCATCTCGATCCAGATGCAGCATCGCGTGGCCCAGGAACGTGGGACGTGGAAGACTTACACTATGAAAAAGCGCTTGTACGTAGCCTGTTTGAGTACGTCCGAGCGGGCGAACTCGACATGGCTCTAGACCTTTGCGCACAAACAAGCCAATCATGGCGTGCTGCCTCGCTCCGTGGCGCAATTTTCTATCATGATCCTTCGATATCGGAACCAAGTGAAGGTGTTGACGGGCCTCTAGGGAACCGATCACGGAGTGCATGGCGCCGCATTGCCCGAAAAGCAGCACTCAACGTATCTCTGGATCGGTATGAACGTGCCATGTACGGTGCTTTGTGTGGCGACTTGTCTTCCGTGCTTGCTGTTAGTGAGTCGTGGGAAGAGCGTCTCTGGAGTTATGTGAACGCCCGCTTTGAGCAGCAACTTGAGCAACTTGCTATTCAAAATGCGCCCAATGGTAATGTGCAGCGTATCGAGGAAAGCACGGCGGAGGCGACGGAGAGCCTAGAGTCTATCTTTGAGCAGCTGGCTCATGCCTCGCCCCATGCATCAACAGAGGCACTTGATCCATACCATGTGGTACAGCGCGCTGTTATCACAAATAGTGTGCCTGATTTATTGGCACGTGTGAACGAGCGGCTTCCCGAGATGCAACTCTTGGAGGACAAAGTATACGCTCGCCTCATTCGCTTTTTCGCGCACCTTGCGCTATTCTGTCACCTCATTCATATTCCTCTCCCCGTCTCTCTTCGAGCACCGATTCTGAATGCTTATGTGAATGTTCTACAGAACGCTGGCGAAGGCTGTGAGCTAGTGGCCCTGTACTCCTCAAGTCTCGAGCCAGACAATGCACACCAAGTCTATGCTGAATTTTTGTGTGCGATGGATCCGGACACATCGCTAGAAGACCGTCGGCACGCTCTTTTGCAGGTTCAGCCACATGGTATGGACCCGGCTGTTGTGGCGAGCAAGACTGTGGACCTTCTACTCGCTGAGCTTGTACCGGCCATCGTGGACGAGGCGGAGATACGTGAATGGAATGCGAATCTGAGCATGGATGAGCGCCGCCTCATCCTCTCTATTGACTGGCTCACATTCTTCGACGCAACATTCCCTCATGCGATTTTGCAAACAAATACAATGATGCGTGTATTTATGTCGACCGGCCGCTTGCACGCTGCCCACAGCCTACTCAAGCACTTACCATCGGAGCTGCTTGGTGTCTTGAGCGATGTCTCAGTGGCGCCAGATCAATTGATTGAGCTAGATCACTGGCGCAGTTACTTTGACGTGCTCAACAAAAATGTGGCTGTCCGTGGCCTTTGGAGTGACGCAGCACTCGCCAACTCACATACCGACTACCATAACTGGGTCGAAGCACTCGCCCAAGCCTCGGAATCAACGCGTCTTGCCTGCCTCGAACTGCTTGAACTGGGCTGGCTGCAATTCGATATGGAAGACGACTCTCAACGCAGGGAGCATCTCATGTTCATTCGGCGCAAGTATATCCCTGAAATTGTTACGAGTTTGCATCTCATGCTTGTCGATACGAGCCAGGTGCTTGCAGAAAATCTCACGCATGCACTGGCGCTACCGAATCTCGTGGCCGATGAGCGTCTTTGTCTGTACCTCGAGTTCTCTGAGCTAGCCTCTGGCTCCCCTGAGCCGCTCCAAAAATACCTGGCTCATGTTCGCGAGGCGGCATTGGTGGCCCTGGACCGGCGACAAGATGTGCTTGGGTGCAATAAGACACCGTCGGTATAGTACATACATTGCTATAGATAAAAGTTGCGTCGTGAAACACTCATCTTAGGTTTCCACTTGAACTCGATGCCATCGTTAGTCGAGTATTCTGCCGAGTCTCCTGCATGCGGATCGTCTGCCGCAGGAACCTCTTCGAGCTCGTCCACAAAGCGACCGTTCCATGCGCCAGCGCCCTTTGGCAGACCAGAAGATAGTGACATCAACTTGAGCGTGAATCGCGGCCCAATTTCTTGCAAAGCTGCCTTATCTGCAGACCGGAACTCGTACCGATGACGCCGGAAGAAGACAAAATCACGTTGGTTATGTGCCGTTACAACTTGTCTCCCCTCGAGATCTGGTACAAGAGGAAATAATCGCTGAAGCAACTTACCTACACGGTGTCCTAAAGCCGTAGTAAAGTTGTTTAGGATAAGCTCAGGGGTATGAGGAGTGGGTCGGGCATGACCATAAATCTCCTTGCCCAGTTCCACAGATGTGAGCCGGAACAAAGCCGTGGGACCGACTGGAAGAGCTACAAGCGTGACAGAGCACGGCTTCTTGTTCGCTTCACCCACAACGAGGACCGCATCAAAGCGTCGAGCACGCGCCCAACTGCAAATCTTGCCGAGCCCTGCACCTTTCGCCTTGGCTCGTGCACGGTATTCAGCTCCTGGGAAAACATTCAGCAGCTCCTTGATGAACTCGCGCACAGCCTCAGCAGGATGGCTCCGTGCATTAGCTGAAGTGAGATGCGGCGAAGTCGAGTTGGAAGGAAGTGATGTTGTGATGAGAATGGCCGGTGGCGCCGTTGGATCATTGTCCATGTCGTACTTGGCTAGTTGGGGATCTTGCACTTCTTCTTCGATCGATTCCTCCTCCTCTACCTGCTCTGGAGCTTCGGAGTGATTTTGAGCTTCCTCTTCATCCTCGTCTTCATCTTCTTCCTCATCCTCATCTTCCTCCTCTTCGTCCTCCCCCTCGTCTTCTTCGTCTTCTTCGTCTTGGGCGTCCACGGACGTAGGGGGCGCTTCTTGCGATTTCATCCATTCAGGCACTTCATGGGTATTAGGCAGGTTCAAGATTGTGGGATTAAAATCGCGCGTGTTCTCAATAGTTTGCTGCTTGTTCGATGCAAGGCGCTCTCTTCGAAGTGACTTGCCTTCCTTTGAAGAGCGCTCCGCCTTGGCCAACTTCAGGCGGCGTTTCAATTTGCTCTTGGCTTTGTCTTTACGATATTGTTGATACATATCCTGCCTCTTATGTTTGTTCCCAATGTGAGACACAGATCCTGTCTTGCGACGAGTATCGTCTGCATCGGCCCCTGCTCCTGCCATGGCTGTTGCGGCTGGTCGAATGAGCACATGGCTTCAAAAAATTCTTTTTTCGCAACTGGCCACGTGGCTCGGACTCGACCGGCCCCGTGGTTCTTTCCGTTGCAAGTCAGCTCATTCCCTCAACCAACCATGTCGGCTATCTTTGCTGCCACTCGTGCTTCGCTCCGCAACACGCGCGCTCCCACTATGATGCTTCGTCGTTCTCTGCACATCGAGAACACGCCTGAGACTGTACGTATACATTCTTTTTTTGGAATGTGCATCTAACAATGTGACAGTCTCGTATGTTTATCTTGCGAATTTTGTTCCAGTAAACTAACCAATATCAGTGCCTTTCCGCACTGGCAGGAAGCACAAGACTTTTGTGGGTATCTCTGTGGCGTCTTTCTTCGCCACGGGTCTTATTCTCCCAACTATTGCTGCTCTCTACCAACAGTACGTTTCTTCTCATCACCCCAAGCTAACCTTATCAGGCTCAAGCAGTAAATGCGTTGGCCCACCACTTTGAGTAGCATAATCACCAATGAAATCTATGTACCCATGATGCAATATTCTCAATTTTTCTCGAGTATCCTACATGAGAAGTACGACAAAGTTGCTAGGGAAAGTATTCGCTCCCGGTGTACGGCGCGCTTCGTCCAGGAGCTCGCCTTGCCACCATCCGTCTGGCTCTGTGTGTGTGACCGCAATGATATCGCCTGCTGTGAAGCTGAACTCTTCGGGCAGCGATGCTTCATAGTCATACAGCGCCTTGACATAGAACAGGATGGGCTCACCACTCTCGCTGTATTGTCCTGTCGGCGGACGGGCGAGTTGTGATGAACTCGGGCCCGAAACTTGACTGGATGCAGTGCCTTGCCCAGCAGAGGATGCGTACCGGCCGGCCATCGTGTCTTCTGTGACTTGACCTCGTGCATCCAGCGAGATGCCCAAGGGCGAAGCGGCACGAGGCTCCTGCTTTCCTTGACCGGCACGTCGCTCTGTTGGGAAAGCTTGGCCATAATGACTGTGAATTTGCTCCACAGGCAAAGGCGATATGCTTCGCTCTGGAGGGTGCATAAATGCCGCGGCTGGCGATGTCGATCGCGGAGGTCGTGCATCAGGCGTAATGGCACGATGCCACCGAGGGTCAGTCATAACCTGTGAGGGCGGCCGACTCTGCGCTTGTGACGATGGCTGGAGTGGTTCTTGCGACATGGGAGCTGACATTGTTGTGCTGATCGTGCTGGTTGGACGGCTACTGGGCGTAGGACTCTTGCGACTCTGGCGCAAGCGCAGATTCGCCAGCGCCTTGGCAATAGGATCATCTTCATTCGTGTCACCTGGTGGTGGTGCAGCAACTTGAGACATGGGCACGGATGCTGCCTGCAATGGTGGCTGCGTATGATTTGCAGGTGCCACTGCCGGGCTCACCAAGGGCGGTTGCACGCTGGGCGACTGAGCTTGAGCAAGGGGCGTAGCTCCAGGAGCGAACATGCTATTCCTGTTTGAATTAGACGGCGGCGGAGTGCGAGTTGGCGGTGAAATCACTTGTGATGGTGAAGAGCGACTCATAGCGGCGAGATAGTTTGGCACATTCGGTCCTTGTGGCGATTGTAGTGCCATAGACGCCGGTGTCAGTGGCGTGCCTGGATGTATTGACGGCGAAACTGGTCGTAACATTGACGGCGGGATATTACCGGGTGCAACTGAGGGTGTTGAAGAGTGCAATGAAGGTGAGGCACCGTAACTTGATGTAGCGGGCGTCTGTGTAGCTAGGACAGATGCGCTTGGCGGGTGCATCCCATCAGCCACACGAGTAGAAAGACGTGAAAAGTGCGCTGAGCCAGTGGTGGCAGCAGCCGGCGGTGCAATACTCTGGGCGTAGTTGACATATTCAGGCGCTGCAGGAATATTTGAGCCTGTGGCAAATTCACGCACAAAGTCGCGCACATCGCGAGTAGATTCACATCCCTCAAGAGCCACACGCACCCGCTCACATGCCTCATCGTCTGTTACACAAATGCTGGAAATGGCGTTTGCCAAGCCCCAGATATTAGTCTTGAGAAACTCTTGACGCTCCTCTTCTACGTCCTGGCATATGTCAAGAAAGCTTTTATACTCAGAATTCCATTTTTGTGTCGTCTCTTGCAGGGCCCGCACATAGCTTTGATAGTCGCGGTCTTCGCTCTCAATACCCGATTGAACACGCTCCAATTTGGACATCACCTTGTCGAGATCGCGACCTTGCACCATATTGCTCTGTGCCGTGTATGAGTTGATCTTGGTGCAATCCGTTTCATACTTTTCACGCGCTCGATTCATGTACTGTGTTTGCGTCTGCTTATGCTTGTGCAGTTTGGTCACCGACGTTTGGGCGTCGCGGCGAAGACTGTCAACGCGCCGCATAAAGTCGATCAAAGGCCCTTCTACTTCTTTGCGTATCGAATTTTCCAGCTGAACATGGGAGCGAGCCTGCGAATCCGTCTCAAGGCGAACAGTGTCGAGAGCATGGCGCATAGGTCTGCCGTTTGAGTGAGCTAAATAAACACGTACCCTGTCTCATATTTGCCTAATGAGGTTTTAGCAAGTTTCGAGAGCCGTTTGGCATATTCATGTTCAATTTCAGCACTAATGTTAGCCACTACACACGTACCGTTCTTGATAATACGCACGCAAGTCCTCCATTGTTCTCGTAGTGTTTTTAATGAAGCTTTGCATCACATGGTAGCCCGCGTCATTCTCACCCTAACGTGTAAGCGGAATACATAAAACGAATACTCACCCAGAAAGAGTTACAGAAAGCATAAGCATCAACATTATCTGGTGCAGCGCCTAAGGCTGCGTTTACCTGCATCATCGCAGATGATTTTGTGGGTGTATATAGTGGATCCGATCACCGCAAGTGTTGCTTTGCGTATCACGCGTATCGGCCGAGATCCACACGTGGTAGCATGTTGCAGGCCTTGTGCATATGGCAGACGAACTCGTTATCTGCGTCGTGTCCAAGGTCCTGTATCACCACTACGGCAAAACATTTGCTCTGGCGCAAGACGCCAGTCTGCGGCATATTGCGCGGTGTCGCTCCTAACGTGATTGTGCCAAACACCAGGAATGCGGCGCGCAGAGCGTCTTCCTGAGCCCGTGCACAGGGGCAATGGGCGGGGTGGTTGGCTGCGTCGGTGGTGGCACAAGCGCCCTCTTGAGACGCAGGAAAAACATGCCCTCGACACTTTTGCTATGCATACAAAAGAAGAAGCAAAGCAGGTATCTGATCACGAGACGAAGCAAGCTTCTCGTTTAAAATTTGCCCATGCTCATCAACGCATTTTACCGGAAGATTTACCTCAGGATTATGAACCAGACGAAGTTTACCGTGGTCTAGATGAATATGTCGCTGCAAGGAGGAGTGTGCGTAGAAAAGAACAGCGTATGAATCGACGCTCTGCCTCTCACGATTCGGATAGCGACTCAAGCCACAGCAGCAGCTCAGACTCGAGTAGCGGCCCCCAAGTTATTTCGCGTATTCGTGCCTTATTCGGGGACAGCTCAGACAGTTCAAGTGACTCGGAATCAGACAATGATGACTCTGACGCTGAGTCGTCCTTGCGGTCATCTAGCGCTCGAGATTCCCATGACACGGATGTCTCGGATCGTTTGTCCGCGACGAGTGTTCGTTCTCGTCGAGATACGTCTGTTGTCAATACTCCCAACATGTCGTCCGCATTTTCTCCCTGGACTCCTCGCTTAAGTGCACTCACTAGTACGCGACGAAGGCGAAGGCATAAGCGCCGTCAACAGCGCCAGGAGCGCCCCGCGCACATTGTCAAAGCTAGTCGTATGGCTCGGCGTAATGCTCGTCGTTTGCGTGAATTATCTGGAGGTGTTACCGAATACACTCTTTTCTCCCCAACAGGCGATGCACGTTCTAATACCGTTTACTCACATTCTTGGGATCAAATTTGGGAGCGCATGGAAGAATACTTTCAGTATCATCGACAAACGGATGGCCATGCGGGCGACCTAGGCATACCGGGAGTTTCTGAAATACCAAGTGAAAGAATGCAACGTCTCAACGATGAAGATTTTTTGAAACTGCCATCGCCTGCGCTTAATTTGGACAATACAGAATCAAAACCTACCCAAGCTGATGATCATGCGGAAATCTCTTTCGAGCAGGAACGTTTGACTGGACGTCACATGTCAGACGTACCTCTCACTCCTTATTTCCGCTCCAATATCTCGGGAGAGGTAGCGCCATCGCCGATGCCATTTGCTTCATTGTCTACTAAACTAAAGCCACAAATGAAATCTGACCCAGTTTCACCCTTGCCTGGCAGCAATCTCCCTAATTCCTCCACAATAGATACCATTCCCGAGGAGCCTGCCGAGTTGTATCTACCTGAAGCTGCTCTCGATATATACGGACAACCACACAACGTTCAACCCAATGTAACACCCCCTGATGTCGCCATAACGAAACATTCTCTTCGATCTGACCCTTGGTGGCTAGATATCCGGTGTCCCACCTACAAAGATATGCAACAGCTAAGCCAACATTTTCCGCTGCACCCACTGACGGTGGAAGATATCTTAAAGCAAGAACCGCGTGAGAAGGTGGAAACATTTGAACGTCTCGGGTACTATTTTGTTGTTATTCGTGCATTAGATGAAAACCACTTTCGTTTTACTCGTCCTAGCACTAAGCGCAAAGATGATAAATCCACTCAAGATACCATGTTGCTATCACCGGGACTTGTGGAAGCACAAGTTCCAAAAACGCCGCGCGCTCGGAATATCGCTCCAAAGCAAACTTCGGAAGAAGGGCGCGTTCACATCGAAACTGTGAAGTCCGAGTCCGGCAAGGAGGGTCTAGAGGGTTTGACGGCTGGTTCTGTTTCTCTTTACCTTGTCGTATTTTCCCATGGTGTGTTGTCATTCCACTTTGAAGATCTTCGCAATCATACTGAAAGAATCCGTGACAAGCTAGATTCCGCTTACACAGACATGCAGCACAATGCTGACTGGATTGTACACAGTCTGTATGATTCAATCGTTGACGCATTTTCCCCTTATGTTACATTCCTGCAATCAGAAGTTGAATACGTGGAATTTCTTTCGAATGACTTAGACATCACTCCATTCCAGGACGAGAAACGGTCGCTTTCAACAAAGATACGCCGTTTTTTCACGGAACCGTTGTTCTCGACACCTGACGATAAACGTACGGGTCTTATTGCCGAAGATCTTCTTCGTTCGCTACCGGAAGGAAGTAAAGAATATGTTGAATATCTTGTTAGGCGCTCGAAAAAGCGGAAGGCATTTTCTACATACGATGCTCTGCACCAGAGTCATTTTATTTTGCGTCTAACGCGTGTCCGCGAGGTCGTAATGGGTCTTACGAGGCTGTTATTGCCTAAGGCGGATGTCGTAAGAACTCTGCGTAAGCGACTTTTTGACTCAAAAAACTTTGTGCGTGAAAGCAATATGCTAGAATTATACTTTGATGACATTTTCGACCATGTTGCTTCCATGTTGACTCAACTTCAGGACCGTGAATACGGCCTGAACCACACTCATTCAGCATTTCTTTCGATATCATCATTGAGTGCCAGTCGTTTTCAACGCCGTGTTATCATAACGCTCATTTGGGCTTGTATGATCATCAATATTGTTTTCTTCTGCACGTTGTATTGCACCTCTTTCAGTATGAACGTTCAAATCCCGGCTGACTCGGCCTTATGTGAGGGTGATGACGGTTCAATAGGTGATTGCACCCACACGCCTTTTGCTGGAATTGCTTCATCACTTGTTGTATTTCCCACTATTTTGATTGCTGTGTACAGAGTAATAATGCGCCGCTCAGAAGCCCGATCAAAACGAAAGATGGCTTCTCGATAAACCTTATCTATGCAATTATCAGAGACAGTCGTGCCCAATAATCACCACGTGTCTCTCGGCATTTACTAAATCGCGGCCGAGAAGTACATAGTGTTACAACGCGACGCGCCGCGTCATTTACTCGATTCCCTTCCACATCCCGCCCGTGACATGCTTGAAGCAAAAATTGAACAGGCTGTTGTGGTACGTCTACGTCTTCAGAAGTCCGCTCACACTTCAGCTTAAACGTGTGCTTGACGGTATGTTCCAATGAGGCTTTTTTAACATGGCAGCCATCAAGGATCTTGTTGAACATGCAAATTTCGACTGCAATGAAGAGGGCATTGTATGTACTGCACTGATCTAACCCATTTCACAGCGCCTGCAAGCTATGGACAGCTCGCATGTAGCTCTCTCAGCCGTTGAGCTACGTGCTGACGGCTTTGAGGAGTATCGCTGCGACCGTCCTATGAGCATTGGTATAGCCATTGCCAGCCTTAATAAGGTCTTGCGCAGTGCCAACAACAACGATATCTTGAACATGCGCAAGGCTGATAATGCGGATAGCCTGCACCTGGTTTTTGAAGGCTCAAGCTCTGACCGCATTGGTGAATTTGATCTTAAACTTATGGACATCGACACGGAGCATTTGGGTATTCCCGACACTGAATACGACGCTGTTGTAAAGTTGTCCTCCAATGAATTTGCTCGTATTTGCCGCGACTTGTCGAACGTGGGTGAAAGCGTTAAGATTACTATTACAAAAGAAGGTGTTACGTTCTCGACAGAGGGTGAAATTGGAGATGCGCGTATGACTCTGAAGCAGGGCTCAGGTTCAAGTGCTCGTCTTGAGGATGACGATGACATTGATCCCTTGGACGACGAAGAGGGTGATCGTTTCAGTAAAAAGCGCAAGACATCAGCGGCTGGTAGCTCGACCACTGGTGCTGTTGTTCCCGTTGAAATTCAACTTGAAAAGGCTGTGGCTCTTACTTTCAGTGTTCAATACCTTGTCAACTTTACCAAGGCTGCCCCACTTTCATCAGCTGTTACGCTTCACATGGCTGATAAGGTGCCTCTTTTGGTTGAGTTTGCATTTGAGAATGGGCATGTGCGATATTACCTGGCTCCTAAGCTAGCGGAAACCGACGATGATTAAATTTTAAAAAATAGAATTTTACCGTGTCAGGAATAAGGAATAGATCGTTGATGATGATCCATAAATCTGCCATTGTTGACAACAAGGTGCTGAATGTGTGCTTGCGGCTAGGTATTGACATAGAATTCAATTTGGAGTGCAATGCATCGAATTGTAAACATTAAATCGCTACGGCTGTATCGTAAAAATGTTCGTCATCGCTAGGAGAAACCGGGCCCCCATGATCCTTTTCAGGATCTTCTTCTCTTAATGTACCCTGATAATTTGGATTGGAGGGATCACGTTCAGGGTCGTACCTCCAAGAAAAGTTCTTAGGCAGGTATCGACCCGGATTCCAAATATTGAGAATAACACAAGCAACCAACACGAAAGATGAGTCGAACGCAAAGAGAAACCACTCTGTTGTGGCGATCTTCCCGGTCCATCCCATACCCATTTCCACCAGGCGATAAATGGAACGCAAAATGATACACAAACTAGAAAAAAACGTAGCGATGAGGAGAGGCCAAAACCGATCAATACCTGGTGGGGGGTCTTTCCTTACCGCTCGACAAAAGGTGAGTAGGAGTATCATGTATATAAGATATCCAAACAATTGTACTGCCACACCCGCCTCAGTGACATGCGAGCCTGGCTTGGCATCTTCATCTGAATCAGCAGTGGCAGATGATCCTGCACCAACTCCTTGGACAACAAGTGAGATAACATCAATCGTCACGAATAATGGCATGATGAATATAGGCCGAATGAACACATACTTTCGTGGAAAAAGTGTTGTGACGCGACCGAGCGTAGTGAAGTGGACCGCAGCAAAAAGACAAGGTGTGATAATAAGTAGACACATTGTCGCCACATAGGTATCACGCATCTTATCAGGATCCATCAATTTTTCGTGATCGCGACCAAGAATGCGGGGGATATATCCTCCAACTTCCGCCAGGGTTCCGATCGGCAGAATAAACAACCACCACTCACGATAAATAAATACCTGAATGATATGTACGATTGTCGTGAGAGCATATAGGGCCAAAAATACAGCATTAGGAGCAAGCATAGGCTTGTATCCAAAGAGTGAATTTTCGGCTTCTTCTGCCGTCAGAACGCTCGCGACACTTGAATTCATGGTCGAGTTCATGGTTGTCAGTATCGCTTAGTGTCTACGAATCAGTGGCTCACTGCGACCCCTGTGTTATTTGATTAGTAATTTACAGGGATCTTCAAACGCTGGGTAAAAAAGCACAGTTCAGATGACAATAATGTAGGACTATAGGGATGATCAGCATTCAAAACGAGATCGTATGGACATGTGGAAGTGTCACTCATAGCATGATACAGGGGAGAAATCGTATCTGATAAAGTATAGGCCCGGATGTTTCGCATCGGGCATTAAAAACTAGAACCATGTCGAGTAAATATTCTTTTTCCAAGAACTGCGCTGGGCTGAGAGTTGTTCAAAGAAGAGTCAAACTGAAACGCCTGACCAATCACGTTCTCTGATGTAACACGGTGCAATCGAGAAGCCGGAGCAGTTAAGGGCTTCTCGTAGTATTGCCCCAATCCAACAAACGGCGACTTGTTAGAGCAAAACACAGAGAGGTCCGCAGTCCATTTACGCCAGAGAGCATCACTGACGACCAGGTCGTACCGAATAGTCTTCAAAAAAACGCGTTCCACTTGATCAATTTCAATCGTTCGAAGCCCGGATATCTTTGACCAGGTTCGATTAGAATATGTGCGATCTTGAAGAAACTTTGAAGCAACAACAATAGCTGCTAAAAACATGCGCCGACCACAAAGCAGTGGGGATGCAGATCGCACTGGGATCGTCGGTTGCGGCTTATGTGTAGGCCGGCTCTCAGGACCGTAGTCGTTGCTTTGAACGGATAATGAAGGCAACGGAGGCTGAAAATTCGGATTCAAACTGGGTGGTGAGGATGTGAATGTGTCTGTGTAAAGCGCACGACATGCTTCACCCGCGCCTGAAACCGGATTAGTTGCTTTATCAATCATCTCATTCAAGGATTCTTTACACCTTGCACAATACAGTAAGGCAGCTTGGAGCGTGAGGCAGCTAGTGCGACTGCGACGTAAGATTTCGCGAACGAAGAGGACAAGGGGAAGGGGGTTGTTCGGGCATAAAATGTTTTGCGACATAGTGTCTTGTTCGCACACACGGCTTTCTCGTGAGAACCGACCCCATGTAGACGAAATCGTTGCCACTGCTGCTTCTGCATGAATGTTAAAACATTGTCCATATCTTAACAAACTTACCAACTAGGCTTTCCACAAACAAGGTGCGGCTAAGATGCATAGTCACATTATCGTTCAATTTCGTGACATTGGGGTCATCATTGGAAACTGGCCGCTTCACTGTAGTTTCTGGGCATTGTAAGGTCAATGTGGACGATGACGACGCAAGGTTTGTAAAAGGGCTAGATTTTCGCCGTTTGGTCGAAGGTATAGGGGCATTAGAGCTCATGAATTCATCGTGGTCAGCATCCATAACGTCACTAAGGCGCCTAGTTTTATTTGAATAGCTAGACGTTGCTGGCGAGGTTTCTGTGCTACTACCATTCCCGTTTAGCGAAAAAGGCGAAACATCAGTACGCGACAGCGCTGTGGATACATCTGATGTGGTAGACGACGTAGACTGCGAGGACTGCGAACGGTGGACATCATGCCCTTCATGCATGACGTCTTGAACTAGCCATGTAGAGGGGCACGTAAACTTACTAGGTGGACTCATTGAAATGATTACACAGGAATCAAAGCCGTTCCTCGAACGACACCTGAATGTGGTGGTTCCGACTTCAAGAATCGAAACAGGATGCTCAGGCTCAATTCAGATAATTAAGCGATGATGATCGAACATTTATTCGACATCATCTCTGCAGTTTCGTTTTTTCCTTCTGTACGTCAAGTCAGTCGAAAGCAGTGGCGAATGCTTAATGAAACCGGTAATGGGTGGCGTTAGTATTTGATGGTTGAGCGTGTCACCACGAACTAAAGCAAGAGATTCTCAGAGCACTTCCTGTTAGAACCTGGCTTGTTTGCTTTGTTGCTTTGAACGCTTGTGGTGGCGAGGAGAACTTGCACGCGTCAGGGACGACACGAGTCAAATGGAAAGGGTGGTGACTCGCTCCTTTATGGATGACCACAAGCCATCCCATGATTTGCCACCGTGCATGAACCAACACGTGACTTCACTGTGCTACTCTCAGGCACGCTTGTCAAATTAGGGATTTTTGACGTGATTCCGTAAGACGTCTTATGTCAGGCTGCGTAGGAGGCATTCTAAATTTGGAGGCATACGCTAACTGGATGCATCATTGCAGTTGCAATGGAGAAGCTCGTGCATTCGTTGCGGAATCTGGACTTGGCCGCACCTAACGGCGAGCAAATTGTAGCTCTCATCGATGCCGATCCACGAGCGGAAAAGCAACTGGCGCAACAATTAGCTGTCCCTGTTAGAATTGAGTTGAGTGAGGAGGACGCAGGGAGCGCTGTGATGGATGCAGCGCTCATGAGTGGCGCCACGGAAGCCATGCTGGAAAACTATAACACAACTCTAAAGAAAGAGACTGATATGCTTGTAAGAGAAGTGGAAAACTTAAAAAAACCTATCAAGCTTAAGCGTGTTCCTTTAAAGGCGTTACTAGCCGCACAAGATGCGACCATTCGGCGACGTGAAGTTGAACGAGCCGCTGGCACGTCAGAAAATGGACGCGTTTATATACCCCGTCAAATTATGGACACGGAACACACGTATTGCTCTGAGCGTCCGTTGTCTGAGCTTTCCCGCATTGATTGGGATGACCTGTGTGCACCAAAGCGATTCGAGCATAAGTACCTGCTAGTACAGGTGGCATCGCGGCTAGCCTTGTATGCCAGCTGTTCATTTGTGGGTGTAACACCGAATGGTGGGGCATTGCCTGTGAGTATCGCGCACTTCACGCCCAATTTGCATTTGCATGGCCCAGAGCTTGATGCACTCTTGCCTGTTGGGACTAAGCTCCTGATCAGGGAACCGTACTTGAGTCAGCATTACCTGGGTGTGGGTGGACCTATCACTGGAGATAAGGGTGTAGTAGGCGTGCGTGTCGACACACCCTCGGACGTGCATGTATTGGATGATGATGCGCCTGTATTGCGGGGTGTGACATGGACACACGACCTGGATGCGCCCATGCCTTCCGATGTCTTGTGGCGTCAAGAGGGTCCAGTCTCGAGAGCGCCGTCTCATGCGGCTCCGTTCATCTCTCGTGAGCGCGTTCAATCTGCTGTCCGTGCTCTGCTGGACCAAGAAAGGCCAGGTGCTGCATGGCGTGAAGTGCGCGCAGCTGAGCGGTACGGTATATGGGGCGCGTCCTTGGAAGATACCCTTCTGCAAGTCGATGTGCTTCTTGCCTTGGGTCAGTACGACCAGGCACTAGAACGTCTACAGCATGCCCCAGATTTGGAGGAGTCTGTACTTCAACGCCGCCAGGCGGCTGAAGTAGCTCTCCGACTCGGGCGTGGTGGCCCATCTGACACGGATCTACACGAGATGTTTCTATGCACGCTTCATGACCCGACGCCACGCTTTGCGTATGCAGAGTACGTGGGCCCCGTAAACGTCCAAGATATTCCTGGTGCAGGTCGTGGCCTCGTGCTGACGCGCGACGTAGAAGAAGGTGAGCTTCTTCTCTTTTGTCGGGCCATAGGCAGCGCTTATGCCAAGGACCCTGCCTGCGACGGTCTGCCACTCCTACGCTGTAATCCCGATGTGGGTGTCACAAGCACCACGACACAAGTACTAGCTGCGACCCGATGCATTCATGCTATTCTTGACCGCCCAGAACTTGCGCGCATATTCTTGGGCTTAACAGCAGGTCCGCAGACACCATGTTCGCGGTATGTATATGAGCCATACCCCCTGCATAAGCCGGCTGCCAGTGACGTGTTGGAGCCTGTATATGTATCGGCGCACTATGTAAACAATGTATTGCGCTTCAATGCATTTGGACCAGCTGCTGTGCCAGCCGCCGAGGCTGGCAATGATCCCATGTCCCGGTCTACGATGCCGCACCCTCTTCCTGCCATTCTGAATCATGCCTGCCTACCGAACGTGTCATCCGTCTTCTTTGGTGACTTTGTCACAACTCGCGCTCTGCATCCGCTTCCCAAAGGCACTCAGATCATGCATCAGTACGTCCAAGGTGAACTGCACTACGATGCGCGACAGGCCCAGCTGTCGAAGCACGGGTTTATTTGCACATGTAGGCTGTGTGCTCTCGATGTCGCCGATGGTGTAGAACAGCGCAAGCGCCGCGAAGAAGTGTTTGTGCGCGACTGGCCACCGCTTTTAGAGCGCAGTCGTGCCCTCTTCAAGGGCCGTGCGGACTCTGAGGCTCACAAAGACATGGCTGAGGCGCTCTTGGCTGCCGCGAGCACACTGGAGAGCACATACGCCCCAACCCGTGGTGCATTGCGGCCTGACATGGTCGATGTATGGTACCGCGTGGCCATGCATGTTCGACAGTACGACGTGCCACAGGCTGTACGACTTGCTCGCCAAAGTCTTGAAGCGACGGGTGCCGTCATTGAACCGTTTCAGCCAGGTAAGCGCCACGTTTCACACTTGCCGGACCTGCACTTTGATGGCGCGATACGCAGTATGCTCATGCTATTTGACACGCATTGGCAGCGCCACGAGGCGGATGAGGCCCTGGCCTGGATCGACGCGGCTCTACAAACCCACATGTGCATGATTGGCGGCGGCCGCGCTCTCTTTGTACAGCGCTGGGCACACGGAGACTATCCTCTTGATGCATGGCTTGCTACATGTTAAAAGGGCGGAGCTCCATCCACAGGGCGCCCAAGCCACGTCCACCGCTGTAGGTGATGCTGCCATACATCCCACTGAAGGTGGCCCAGTAGCTCTATCTGCAAGTCTTGCGCCCGATGTAGATCCTGCTTGGTATCGCTGGCACCCCGACCCAGCTCCTCGAGCTGCTTTTGTACCATCTGAAGTGCGTAGCCATAGCGTGCATGGTCCTGGTGCCAGCCGATGAGTAGGTTCGCGTGCGTCGCCTTGGTCGGTGCGTCAGCTGCATCCATGAACTGTCGAGCATGCACCATGGCCTGAATCGCTGGCCCCTTGTGGCCCAGTGTTCTGTACGCTTGCGCTTCTCGCACGAGAGTCCGGACCAAAGCAGCCTTTTGCGCCTGCATCTCTTTGGCCTTGGCCTTTTGCTCGTGCGTCTGCTCTGCGGCTGGCGGCTGTTGTGTGCCGAGCCACAGAAGCAAGCCCGTCTCATCGATGCAGGAGCGCGCGTTCTGAGCAGCCCCTATAACGGCATCATCCGTATCGCTAGCGTCCATGGCTGCGAGGTTGATAGACAAGTCGTTGGGATAGTCGTGCAACAGCTGGTCCACAAAGTTATACTTTTCCTCCTTGGGCACCTTGCTCACCAAGCCTGCTAGCAGCATCGGCAGCGTCGGAGCATCGTCTGTCTCCTTTGGTACCGATGAGGGTGGCGCCGGACCTAACACGACCTCGATGGGCACCTTGGCATGTCCACCCAGCGTCAGAGTGCCCAGCACGACATCGCCCAATTTAGCATCGCTGGGCCACTGCTCGTTATCCAGGGCCGTGGAAATAGAAAGAACAGCTCTCTCGCCTTTGTGCAGCTTGAGAGCTTCTTTGGCGGCATGAGCTCCGGCCGTCAAGTCGACATGGTCACGATACACGTCCAGCGAGATGGGCTTTTTCAGTTTGTGTTCAAGCGCAAGCGGAAGAGCCTGGAGCGCCTCGAGCACCGCGGCATTCTCATGCAACGCTTGCACACGCAGCGTGTACTCGCCCTTGACAAGCTCCACGGGCTTAGAGTACACGTCACCGAACGCCACAGGGGCCTGGTTCACATCGATCAGCTGCGTAAGCAGCGTCGTTGTGGCGTCGTATACATAGCCACTGAGCGGCGTTTGCCATGTCCATGAGCCTGCCTCCTTCACAGACAGAGGATACTCGAGCACAAGCTCATGCAGGTGGTGACCAGAGGGCTGCCTGTCGCGCGCGTCACGTAGCGGACGCAACACATGCTTCGATGGACGCACAAACGTCCGGTGGGTGTCGAGCGACACACTCGGCTTCAGCTCTTCACACCGCACGAGACTAGCGACATCGAGCTTCACCAGACCCTGGCCCGTGTGGCCCGAGACTTGAGGCACCGTGTCAAGACCATGGAACTCGACATCCATCTCAAGATCAAATCCAGCCTTATTCGACCAGAATTGCGCCGCGCACAGCTCGAGCGTCATGCCACCGTGCACAGGAATACGTTTGCTCATCGGCTCATTTTCATTCAGAGCGAGCACGAAGTGATGCTCTACGCGGCTCAGACGGCGCTGGGGCACAAGCTGCAGCATATGCAGCCAGAAACGAACGCTCGTGTTGGGCGCTTCGTGGTTCATACTCCGCACGCACACATCAGCCCAAGTAGCGCCACTCGGTACATGCACAAACTCGCGTCGGATCTCACCCGACGACAAGCGCACACGTGGGTACTTGTACGTCGCATGCGATGGCACCACTGGCTTGACGACCGTGATAGGCACGTCAAATACGACTGTCCCGTTGCGCTCTGTGTCACGGCCCACGACGCGGGCCGTGTGCAGACCGGGCGGAAGAGTATCAGCAGCCACACGAATTTCAAACGTACGGCCATTGCTGCCGAGTGCGAGGAAGTCAGGCACATGCACCCATGGCTGTGTGGCACAAAGCGACGCCTTGACATCGAGCGCATACGCACGTTTTGTTTCACCGGCACGGAAGCTGGGCTGCACCGTCACCAGGAACTGCGTTGTGCGATGCGTTTCCTCCGTGCCGCGCAAGTACACACCGCGACGGTCGACCACACCAAGTGGCTTGCCAGGAGGCGTAACGCTCACCTGCATGTCTGCATCCGCATAGGGATCATCACGGTGCGCCACAATATATTCCCACGCCTTTTCCACGTCCAGAAATTTGACACCCTGTGGATCGTGCACGTCCACGCCCGTTTCCTGAATGGCACGGAAGATACGGAAAGGCGTCGGCGGAATACTCTCTGCCTTACACGCACTGACAAGCAAAGCAACGGCGCCTGCCGCGTTGGGGCTGCTCATCGACGTACCGTTCATCAGCTGCGTCGACTGCAGGGCATAGCGGCAGATCGACGTGATAGCGGCTCCTGGCGCGTAAATCGACACTCCGGCAGCGCCATCGGCAGTGGGGCCACGACTGCACCAGGTCGTCACACTCGATGGAACACCACGCTCGACCAACGCATACTCCGCCTGTTGCATGTCGCCTTCGTTTACATACGCACCCACACTCAACACGCCGGATGTCGTGCCGCCGGGCTGTCCCACTGTCGTAAGCGCAGGACCATTGTTGCCTGCTGAACTCACGAAGCACACGTCATGCTCGCGGATGACACGCTTGAGCGCATTGGCAAAGGCTCCCTTGTCTTCCACACCAAAGGCTCCATCTTCACCATACGACATATTGGCCACATCGCAGCGCGTATCGATCAGCGCCTGTGCAGCGCGGAGGAGCGCTTGTCCCTGCTCCATGCTTCCGAGACGGGCATCACCGATGCGCAGGCTCACAATCTCAGTGCCAGGAGCCACCCCATCCGTGGCAGGGTCTTGGGTCTTGGCACCTATAATGCCAGCGACATGCGTGCCGTGTGTGCCCGACAATGTCACAATCGAAAGTACGTCACCATCGCCCACAATATTGACCGAGAACGTCAAAAGGTCCATTTCGCCAAAATACGACCACTCTCGCTCCAGTCGATAGTCTGTCATGCGTGGTTTGGAGCGCAGGTCAATTACATTGTGGCGATACGCGGCAGGCTCGCCCTGCGAGGGATCCACGACATCCCCCTCAGCGCCACCGACCACAGCGCGCCAGTTCACACCGTCATGAAATACCACAGCCTCAAGCACAGGTCCAGGGTCTTTCCAGTTCTTGGCAAGATCTTTCAACACAGCTACTCGAGCCTTGAGATCTTCATGGTGCTGCGCAGCGGCGTTTTTATCGCTCGGCTTCTCGGCCCCTTCGTTCGCTTCGTATGTCGCAAGATCATCCAGTGCTTTTTGAAAAAGAGCAGAGTGACTTACATCAAACGCCTGCTTTCGCTCCCTCGTGCGTCGCTCGACGAGCGACGTTGGCCATAAATCATAGGCACGTTTCGTGCCAACTTTCCACACGCCTGAGGGGTTAGGCCATGATGGGTCCACCAGAAGCGTGCGCTTCGTGGTGGGAGAGACCAGTTGCAGTGTGGAACGATCTGCATTAAACTTGGCGGCCACTTCCTGGAGTTTGACGTCGCCTGCTCCGGAGCAGTCAATGATATCCACCACCTTATTAGGTCCATCAAGGCCCAGTGCGGCAGGGTCTACACCCGTATCCAGTACAGCTACACGTACATTGCGTCCATCATAGTTGGGAAATTTCTCCCTGAAAGACTCGACCTTGGTGGCCTGCTTTGGCAGCAGACCATGGATCGGAAATGACGATGAAGAGGTTGCTGTGCTGATATGTGCCATACGCGTCGATGCCATCAGTCTGCGTGGAACGGAAGAAGAATGCGAAATTATTCGTGATATGCACTGTGATGAGTGACGAGCCACGTACCGTTCGCATGCGATATGCCGCGCTGATCCTCGTCCCACGTCGCCAACGGTACGCGTGGCCTGCAGGCGGAGGTTCTTCCTCATCGCCAGCAGAGCACGTGATGCGATGATGCGCCAACACTCGACCGGAGTGCCTCAAGGTCCCCTGATTTGGATTATGACTGATGACAACCATTTCGATGTACTTGTCATTGGCACAGGTGTGACAGAGTCTGTGTTGAGTGCGGCTCTGAGTCGCGCTGGTAAGCGTGTGCTGCACATCGATACCAACGCGTACTATGGCGCTGAGTGGACGAGTCTGACGCTCTCAGAGCTGTCTCAGTGGGCGGCCAAGTCTAACGCTGACCTTGCCTTCCCACGCGAGCCAGCTGCGCCTGGCTGTATACCAAGCGCTTGCAAAGAGGTGGATCGTCACTATTCTATTGCTTTACGACCAGCGCTCCTGCCGGCGCGCGGTCCCATGATCGAAGCCTTGATCCGCTCGAATGTAGCTTCGTACGCGACGTTCCGTCTATTGGGACGCACGGGTATCTATGATGGCGAGCACCTCGAGTGTGTTCCTAAAAGCAAGTCGGACATATTTCGAGACAAGCGTTTCTCCCTGGTAGACAAACGCAGACTCATGCGATTCTTGCAGACTACTATGGATCCGTCGGCGCAAGAGGCTTCAGATGATCATGTTAGCATATCCGAATACTTGCGCAAAAGTATGGGATTCGATGCCAAGCTCGAGCGTGCTGTCATATACGGTGTTGCGCTGTGTTGGGACTCCAATGAGCCCAGCACAAGTGCTATGGATCGGACACGTTACAGCCTGTCAGGTCTTGGAAGGTACGGGGACGCGGCCTTTCTTGTCGCCCAATATGGTGGTGCTGGCGAGCTGACACAAGGATTTTGCCGCTCATCTGCTGTCCAGGGCGGCGTTTTCATTTTGGGACACGATGTGCACTCCCTGGAGCGGACAGAATCTGTCTGGACATTGCGGATGAATGGTATTCATGAATCCTTTACAGCGGATCAAGTAGCAGCGCCGGCTGCCAATATGCCTCACAATCGCGTCACGGCCCCACCATCCATGCTCGAACACGTGTCCGTATTGATTACGGATGCCTCTATCGACTGGGCGAAGCACATGCCTCTCGAGGAAAATGAGCCTGTGCCTGAGACAGTGCTGCTTGTGTTTCCGCCCACCAAGGACAATGAGCATGCTGTCATGGTCCTTGCTCAAGGTGAAGGTACCTTTTCTTGCCCAAAGGGTCAGTTTGTATACTATGTCACCACCTATCGCCGTGCCGACGGTACATCGGCACGCACATGCCTGGCAGAAGCGGTCGCGAAGCTGCATTCCCTGCTGACGCACGACGCTCCCTGGATTGCCGAGATGTATTGCTCACACGCACTCACAACTGACCACGATGGCTCTTCCGCTGCTTACGTCGACACTTCTGCCCGTCCACCTAGTACCTCGATGGAGTCCTCATTGTGCCTTAGCAGTCAAGAATGTGCTTCTATTTCAAAACGGCAAGCCGTGCCAAATATGACAGAGTCTTTGGATTTGTGCGTTGAAGCAGCCGAACACGCATTCTGGCGCATCGTCGGCGAGCAACATCGCGATCCGGCGCTTCGTTTGGCTCGTGCACGCCTTCGTGAGCATGCACCTTCTGAGTACCAAGGACGAGGAGGCGTAGATCCCGATGGGCCGCCTGTCGAAGTGATGAATTCTCCAGTCGAGATCGAGTTCTTTGCTCCACAATCAACCTTGAACGAGAATGCCCTTTGACAAGCACATGCTTAGTCCCGCTGATAATTTATCACGATCCGTATTTCTCCCCTACATGTCTAACGTCATTCCATGCGAACTATTTACGCTCTGCATAAGGCCAACACGTCTTGAGTGTTTCGTGCCTATCACCACAGTGGAACCCATGCTTGTTCGACTCAGTATACATTCTTGGGAGCAGCTTTCGACGAAAAAAAAAAAAAAATACTCTTAGACGCGTTGTAACATGATGCGTAAGCGCATGCGTCAAGTGCCGGTACTTGACTGGGCATATACCTGGACCTAGACATGTGCAGAGTACTGACATTATGAGACCCATCTTGCATGCCAGCACTTGGACGCCATTTCATCTATATTGAGGCGTGTAAGCTTTGAGGATAGCACGGCTTCCTTCATAATATTATGGTTCCCCCATGCGGATTCATGAGCTTACATGGCGGAGCTGGAACTGTGTGGCACGGACTAACGAACGCTGTTGGTCACGCTCGTAATGTGATGACAGACTCGTATCACTTTAGCACTACTCAGGAGCCTCATATCGTGCTGGTAATCTCACAATGAGGCGTGAATCCGCCGCTCAAGGAGAGCTCCTATCATTAACCACCCATCATGGCACTCTTATCTTGTGGAACAAATCGGATGCGCCTTTTGACTCTCGCTCAGCAACGAAGAATGATTCTGGCAGCGAGCCAAGTTCTTCCAGTTCGGCCCCCTTGGGAATGGTCTTCTGTCAACCTCAGATTTCTGTTCGATGTCTGATGACGATGGTGAGAATGATCCAAACTCGGAATTACGACGTGACTCTATCTATATTCAATCAGGATCAAGTACTGAGTCTAGCTCTGGTAGCGATAACAGCCATCATGTTGACGTTTTTTCAAGATACGCCCCGTTCAGGCATAAGGGTGTGGCTCAGACTCGGATTCAGAATTCGCATCCTTGTTCTCGTTGACCGAGATTACTTGCTCCGCCCTGAATCAGACTTGCGTAAAAGCCAGGCTTGTCCGGCTCAGGCTATCTTTGCAGTGTCATGATCATGAACGGGAACGTCGACAGCGTCAGTTGTAGTATAGCTGGGGATGACCGAGTCTCGCGAGTGCCCATGACCAAGAAGCCATGCAACAAACTTGTCTCCTAGTAAAAAGGTACGAAAAGTATCACAGCTACATGCAGAAGCGGGATGAGGTCTTTGATGTCTTTGACAATGAATCTAGCCGCGGATTGAGCATGAGACCAAATAACCCAAGCTCAAACGACCATGATCCGGGCACCTCGTTCGTCGACGGCTCCCCTTGCTACAATCTGGACTCAAAATATGTTTGGAAGCTGCTTCGGAAAATGTATACCTGAAATCAACCTTTTTGGTTAAGATTTTCTTTTTGTCATTCGTGTCTGCTTTGTCGGAAGTGTGAGGGAGAAAACCCGTGCCTGCCTGAAGAGCTATTTTCAAATGACGGCTGGTCTAAGCGCAAGGAATGCAGCAAAATATTTACATAGGATCCGTATTCATCCAATTTTTGTCTTTGACAATAGTCCGCACGCTAGTGTCGCTTTCTCCTTTGCATTTATGCAGTACCTACAGTGAAGATGTCAATGCGGATGCTTGACCCAGGCTGGTGGGTCCGAGCGCAAGTCATGATGTGGAGGCTTTCCACCACGTGGGTTGATGTAGGGGGGTTCACGGCTCAAGTGCACAATTTATGCGACCCCTCGCATAATGGGGCTTGGCCCTGGACAAAATTTTGTCGGCATGCACAGGCTGTGCTGAGAGACTGCCTATAAAGGCCGAGACAAGAGCCGCGTGCTGTCGCTGACTATCGACAGCGTCTTCACTCGCCCTGAAAGAATCATGTTTGCGCCCAAAGTATGGACGACGGTGTTGTTGGCAGCTGTAATGGCGTTGACCTTGGCTACAGAAGTTAGCAGCGGACACTCGACGATGCCTGCTCCGGGGTCACACCATGGAATGATCCGTCGCCGTGGCTTGATCGAATCTATCTTGCGCGGTGGTGAATTTGGCTCAACGGACACGCCTGCACCTACCACGACCCAGTCTCCATCGACTTCTCGCACACACACCCAGACGCACAAACCATCGAGTTCTTCTAGCTCGTCTTCTGATTCGGGTCGAGGAAAAACATATGAGGGTGAGGTTACGCATTATCAACCTGGTTTAGGCTCGTGTGGTGATAACAATGATGCTTCCGAGATGGTGGTCGCTGTGTCGCATAGCAAGTATGATGCCAAGGCGAAGAGTCAAAACTCCAACGAGAATCCACTTTGCGGCAAAAAGGTCAAGGTCACGTATGAGGGCAAGTCCATCGAGGTCAAAGTGGTCGATCGCTGCCCGGGCTGCAGTGAAAATGACTTGGATCTTTCACCTACGGCATTCAAAAAGTTGGCTCCTCTTGCAAAGGGTCGCTTGAAGCAAGTCAAGTGGAAGATGATAGACTAGACTGGTGCTAGTCGTGCTTTTTTGTGTATATTTTTGTGTGAGACGCTGTGCATCATGCACTATCGACTCTTTTGTCGTAGGCGGATGCGGCATGTGTGGCCATGTGACATCCCCTTTGCGACATGTTATAGTGCATCGCTACTGGTTAGAAATGTATCTACGTGCTATGAACACGAATGGCCTTCGCGTGTATCAAGGGCACATGCGGCCTGCTAATCGGAGTCGTCGTCGCTGCGCGTGTCAACGGCTCCTTGGGCCGTCACTACGCGAAGCGCGATCCTTAATATCATACCGAGCCACACCAGCAAAATCATCTGCAGCATGCCCAGCAGTACGAGAAAGAAAACGTACGACGTGGGTGTGAGCATGTGGCCTGAGGCCAGATTATACGTCGTGCCAAAGGATGTCAGTCTTGGAGCGTCCTTGTAGCAGGACCACCAGACAAAGGCGTAGCCAATGTGCCGAGTGATGATCCATACCAGCATGAAAATGGCAAAGAGCACATCACACAAAGTTGTGCAGCCCATGTACTTGGACAGCTTGGCGAGGCTAAGGCAAATGTCTGCAGGGTCCATCAGCAGCAGGATCGCGAAACCCACATAGTGGAAGCACGAGACATAGGAGCCACCAATAAGCAAGAGCGTCACGAAGTGATGCGTGAGCATTTGCCAGTAGTCCGAACGGCGCTCCTCGAGATGAATAACAAACACCTGATGGATGTAATTGCTTGCTTCCCACAAATACACTGCCTTGCTGAGCGCATCCATCGTTGTGACAGGGTATCCCAGCCATAGGTGCTCTGGTTTCCACACCCAGAAAGGCTGCCTCTGTATAGCTAACACGACGAGAAGCAAAGAGGTCGCATACAAGATCAAGACCCAGCCCTGCTCGGCAAAGCGGCTAATGCGACGGTGCAGCTTCGTTTCAGATTGAGCTGGGTTACCGCTTGGTCGAGACACGAGCATGTGTCCCAAAGGAAGCAAAAAGCACTGCATGCAAACGAATCGAATCACGAAGAGGATCATGCCCCAGACGATTGCGAATAACAAATCGAATGGATCACGCTCGTATTTGGTGGACGAAGATGCACCTGTCCATAGTGAGCGAAGGTACTGCCACCCGTTGGCAGCACTGTTTGCACGGACAGCGCCTGACAAGAAGAAACACGCGGACGTGACACGGTGAATCGTTTCGCACCAGCTGTCCCATACTTCGGGTGAAAATAGCCAAGTCGGCAGACTGAGCGGCTTACTTGCCTGAAACGCAGACTGTAGCCACTGCATTCGAAGCGGACGCTGAGACACATCCGTGAGCCAATGCAGCCACACCATCGAAAGCAGTATGGTGCTCACCATCACCACGGCGCTCATTTCCCATCGTGAGACCGATGCGGCTTTCGTGGGTGCAAGCGCAGGCCTTTGACCCGCTACGCCCTTTTGGCTCTTGCTTTTGTGCTGTGACCGTCGACCGCCCTTGCTCATGCGTGATGGTAAAAACAGCGTCCGTCGAAGTGGTCGTGGCACTGGGCTATGCACGCGATTCACTCACGTGCACAGATCCATGGAGGAGCCTTGGCTGCCGTGGAGAGCGTACCTTTTTTTCTTATGGAATCCAGTGCCACGGTGGTGGCGAGGCAGGCTCGCGAGGCCTTTGACGACGTGCAGCAGCGACTTTCGCTGGGACCTGCAGGAGAGGCGGATGCACAGCGAGTCAAGGCACTGCATGGCATCCGCCGTGCCCTGGAGCAGGCGCAGGATGAGATTCGTGCGGCCAACCAGCGTGATGTCGAAGAGGCGACAGCTCTCGTGCAGCAAGGCAAGCTATCTGCGCAGCTTGTATCGCGCCTAGACTTGTTTGCGAAGGCAGGCAAGTGGGAGTCGATGGTGCAGGGTGTATCGGATGTGGCATCGCTGCCGTCGCCTCTTGACGTGTGCACCAAAGCCACGCGCATCGCTGACGCGAGTCCCGCGTGTGAAGGCCGCGATGCTACTGGTACGTTAGACTTGTATCGTGTGACGTGCCCCATCGGTGTGCTTTTGTGCATTTTCGAGGCGCGGCCGGAGGTGATTGTCAACATTGCGAGTCTCGCTATCAAGTCAGGCAACGCGGCGATTCTCAAGGGCGGCAAGGAGTCTCGGCATTCCGGCCAAGTGCTTTCGCGCTGTATTTCTGAGGCACTCGCTCAAAGTGACATGCCGCCGCATCTGATTCAGATGGTCGAGTCGCGCGAAGAGATCCGAACGCTGCTTCAAGAAGACCGCTACATCAACCTTGTGATCCCGCGTGGCTCGAACGAGATGGTCCGGCACATCCAGCGTGAGGCTCGTGTACCTGTCATGGGCCATGCGGACGGCCTGTGTGCTGCTTATGTGCATGATGATGCGCCGGCCAAGCTCACGATCGAGACGGTCCTTGACGCCAAGCTCGACTATCCGAGCGCGTGTAATGCCGTTGAAACGCTGCTGTTGCATCGCCACCACCTTACATCGGGCTTGTGGCTCTCGCTTGGCAAAGCTCTGATCCACGCAGGTGTGCGCCTGCACTGTGATGAGGCATCGCGCACGGCGCTGGTGCCGGGCTTGTCTGAGTCCGAGGCCGCCCTCGTCGTCGCTGCGACGGACGCCGACTTTGATACCGAATATCTCGACTTGGACCTTGCCGTGCATGTCGTTGACAGTGTACAAGACGCCGTGCACCACATCCAGACCCATGGCTCCGGACACACCGACACCATCCTATGTGCGCCGCTGAACGGCGAGGCGTCGTCTGCCTCGGTGCGCTCGGCCGCTGATATCTTCACGCGATCACTGTCGTCGTCGAGTGTCTATGTGAATGCATCGACGCGCTTCGCTGATGGCTTCCGCTACGGCTTTGGTGCCGAGGTGGGCATCAGCACGGGCCGTATTCACGCCCGCGGTCCCGTCGGACTCGAGGGCCTGGTGACGTACAAATACGTACTTCGGTCCGCAGGCTCTGGCGCCCAGACGGCCGCGGCGTTCTCACCCGGTGCTCATCAACGTGCGTGGTCGCACCAGCCCATCGAGGCGGTATACCCGTCGCTGACATAGTCACTCGGCTTCCTCGGCGAGGAGCTCGTAAATTTCGTCTGTCTCATTGGGTGATAGCACCGAGTCGATCAGATCACTGGCCAACATCGCGGCACACTCTAGTTGCGTCCGCCTGCGATGGGCCTGGGTATCGTGCATGAGCCAGTCCGGCTCGTTGGCAAAGGCGATGCGGCCGAGAGCCACGATAAAGGCGTATCGCACGCCGTTCAGCACGGCCTGCGCTTGAGCCGACACAAGTTTCTCGGCCAAATTGCGTGTCGCGATGCCCTCAGGCATGTACAGATCGTGCAGAAACTGCACACTTTGGCACACGCGCTCCAAGGCCCATGCGGCGTCGCGAGTGCCAGGGGCGTCGGGCACAGGCTCCGTGTTCCACAGCGTCGAGACGTCCCAGCTCAGGCACTGGATCAGGGCGGGCAGCAGCGGAGTCGACTCGGCCAGCATGATCGACGTATCAGGCCAGCGTGCAGCTCGTGTCAGAAACAGGAGAATAGACATGTGGATGCGGTGGGACGCATCTGCTGGCATATCGCCGCGCCGATCCACGAGATGCTTCGAGAGCACATCCACGACGGGAAACCGGACCTGGCCTAGTCGCGGCGGGACACGCGGCTGCCATGCCGGGTCGAATTGGGCCGACAGGCACATGTGCAAAGTAGTCGCATCAGACACGACCAGCGTGCATAGTTGCAGCGTGGGTATCAACACGCTTGGTTCGTGGGTATCGAGCAGCGCCAAAAGCACACCCTTTGCATGGAACACGGGGTGGACGTCCTGATATCCATACAGCTCTGACGACCACGCGAGTACCTGGCTTAGGCGCACAACACTGGGATAAAATGCCACATCCCGTTTCATGCCATCGATAAGAATGTGTGTGATAGGGGGTGATACAGAGGCATCAGGTAGCATCGGCTTGTCTCGGCAGGCCAGGAACGAGACAAAAGCCGGCTGCGATAGACCGAGAGCCGTCATCCAGTCCAGCATGTGGCACACAGCCTTGATCTTGTCCGCCTGCAGAAGCATGTGTGTCGCAGCACAGAGCAAAGTAGCCACGCCACCATACAGGGTCGGCGAGTAGTCGGCCCATACATCGCGCACGGCTTGCTGAGGCTCCTTATCTCGCTGTAAATACAGTCGCACGATGGGGGCACAGTCGCATAAGAACGCTTCGTACGATCCTGCGCGCGCTACGCACTGCCAAAGCTGCTCGGCTGTGCGTGAAAAGCTCGGACACTCTGGTACGTCCATCATGACAAGGTGCAGCAGCATCGACCCGGTCTGCGACCTGGGGGGATGGCCCAAGATATGCGAAGTCCAACGTGCCTGCCGCGTAAATAAAGCCGCTAGCACATATTCATAGTCGTCGGAAGACAAAGCGTCGAGCGCTCCCACATGTGGCGAAGAGTCCGGCGTGGGCGTCGACGACGACGGTACCACATCTGGCGCCGTGGCAGGTGACGACGAGGGCGCTGGATCCACGAATGAATTATCAAAGTGCGGGAAAGAGCGCGGAAGAGAAGGGGTCTCAGGCTCTGCACGTTGGCGGTGGGATGCCACGTACCGAGTGGGGGTATCCTGCCCCGGTACCATGGGCGTCGCTAGGGCGTCTTTGGGGAAGACCACGGGTGCGCGGCGTCGCGTTGTCGAAGGCCATACAGTGCGGTTTGAGTCCTGCTCAATCCGACGGAACGCTGACGTTGCCTCTAAGCGCTCCATCTGACGCCCATGCTCCTGTTGCAACGTTTCGATGCGGTGCCGGTAGTCTTGCTCCATTTGCTGCTGGTGTTGCTGCAGCGTTCGGTTCTGCTGCTGCGCCCTACTTAGATTAGAGCGCACGACGGAGATCTCTCCCTGCTGCTGCTGCGCCTGCTGTCTGAGCTGGTTGATGGTATGTTGCTGCTCCTCATACGTCGCCCGCAGCTCCGGCATATGCGTGCCCAACGACATAGTGCTGCTGGACGGAAGCACCTCTGCCTGCTGCTCGACAGCATTCAGCTGCGACTCTATGTCTTGATCAATCGCTAGCGATTCCCACCAGTCATCGTGGAAGCTCTCGTCGCCCTCTTGGTCAGCCATGACATACCATGCGCCTGGCTCGAGGTGCGCCGCAAAGCCCCAACCCACGTGCTTCTCCACAACGTAGCGTTGGTCCACGCGTGTCGCGTCCGTCTCCTTCATGGGCATCAAAGGTACGTAATGAGCATGCTGCCGTACGAATCATAAGGTCTCACGTCCTTGCTGGCGGACGAGGCGCCAGGATGCATTAAGCACCATGATATCAAGACACTATTTGGTCGGAAGGTTGCCATTGACGCATCCATGAGTCTGTACCAGTTTCTCATTGCCGTTCGCCAGTCAGATGGGCAGCAAATGATGTCAGATTCCGGTAAAGTCACTAGTCATTTGCTTGGCTTCTTTTATCGAACCATACGCATGGTGGACTATGGCATCAAACCCGTCTACGTGTTTGATGGTAAGCCTCCTGATCTCAAAAAGGACGTGCTGGCAAAGCGCTTTGGACGACGCGAGGAGGCGCGTGCTGAAGAAGAAGAGAAAAAAGATATCGCTGACAGCGAAACGCTAGATCAGCTGGCACGCCGTCAAGTGCGTCCAACCAGGGAGCATAACGCTGAGGTGCAGCGCTTGCTCACACTCATGGGTATTCCCTGGGTTGTGTCACCATCAGAAGCGGAGGCACAATGTGCCGAGCTCGCACGCGCAGGAAAAGTCTACGCAGCAGGCTCTGAAGACATGGACACACTCACATTTGGCTCGCCTATCCTATTGAAAAATCTCACAGCCAGCGAACAAAAGAAGCTGCCCGTGACAGAGGTCAACTTGCATAAGGCGCTCGAAGAGCTCAACATGCCAATGAGTCAAGTACGTGGCACATACACTCACACTTAGTTTGTCGACTTGTGCATGTTGCTGGGATGCGACTACCTGGATCCCATCCGTGGTGTAGGACCTAAAAAAGCACTCAAGCTCATTCAGGAACATGAAACTCTGGAGCGCGTCCTAGATCATTTGCATCTAACGTCTGCTAAGAAAGAGAACCCTTCCAATGACGGAAATGACGAAGAAGTAATATCGAAAAAGCGCGCGGGGGGCATCCAAGTGCCTGACATCTGGCCCTTTCAAGAGGCGCGGAGCCTATTTCAATCACCCGAGGTGCTAGATGGCCACAACATCCAGGTACGTACTCTAGTGCACTATCTGACACGACAAGCTCAAGTGGGACCAGCCCAAGACAGAAGAGCTAGTGTCTTTCCTTTGCGGCGAAAACGGATTTGGGTGCGTGTCATCAAACCACTAACAGCCTCAGCGAGGAGCGCGTGCGCCGGAGTTGCGAAAAATTATCGCACGCCGTTGGCCAGAAGCAACAGGGACGTTTGGATGGTTTCTTTTCGTACGTACTCGACGCGAACGTGACTAACATTTCCCCTAGCATTCAGCCAAAACAACAAGCACCGTCTGCACCTACGTCAACTAAGCGCAAAGCTGCGTCTAATTCAGCCAATGAAAAATCATCTCGTCGGCGTTAATAGCGGTACAGTGGTTGAACTGCGTGCTGTAGATGCGCTGTCGGAGACATTCGTGATTATTTAATCTTTTAATCTAGTCCCATAAGCACGTTGCATTGACGCCTTGGCATTCAGAGCCTAGATCTTCTACTTCAGGACCAACCCCTTTGATCGTGTCACAAGAGAGCCGTGTTGCCTTGCTTCACCTCTTCATTCGCTAAAGCTGCTTTGATTTTGTTGCGTACGATATTTTTCGCGTACCGCAAGCATGAACAATCTTCCATATGATAGGCACTTTGAAGGAGTGCCCCCGAATGGCGGCGGAGAAGATCGGATACCTGCTGACGATTTAATGCGTGCCATGCATTCCAACATGGCCGAGTCAAGCTTTAGTTTGTCGGATTCACCGTACCTGTACGGTACTGTGGATCCCAATAGCTCTCGCGCCTCTCTGATTCCTAATGCAGACAATTCCCCCGTCTCGCCTGCACGCAAGCACGACATTTCGCATGATGCTTCCTCTCCCATGCTTGACTATCATCATGTCAACTTGGACGGAACTTCAGTGACAAGGCATGGCCACCCTTTGTATACGTCCCCTACTTCACCCCTTGGCTACACAGACAGTCTGGATCATTCTGAGTCGTCCTCGATCATGATGCAGCCGCCTCACAGAGTTCTTGTCGACGACGACGCCTCCAAAGATAGCGGCGACGAGGTTCCCATCGCAACTTTGGTTGATTCATACATGAACAAGTCAAGCAGCGGGTTCCGTGAAGGTGACACATTCGTCACAAATAATCTGCACGGGCGCGCAGGCTACCGTGATGAAGACAGTGAAATTTCTGACTCGGATAGCGAACTGGACCCTTTCCCCTGGATGACGATGGCTGATGTGAAAGAGTCTGATGATGTAATTCACAATCCCGACGTCGCATCTCCCAAGAGCAGATTTGAGCCGTGGCGCGCAGTATTCAACTTGGGCACTATCTTCATTCTAGTTCTCTCGATCCTAATGCTGTTTGCCGGCTATCCCATTTTGCATAATTACACTGAAAGACAAAACAACGACCAACTGTCGCAGACCATGGGGCACTTGCAGTACACGAACCCCCAGTTCCCTTCTGGAGCCCCACTTAGGCGGATCAACAACTCAAAAGTGACAGAAAAACTCGATTCCACATCTCCAATGTTGATCGATCCTGATACCCCTGACGACGCATACGAAGTCACTTCTCATTACACGGGTGATAACAAAAAACGCCGCCTCAAGCTGGTGTTCTCGGACGAGTTTAATACAGATGGTCGTTCTTTTTATCCGGGTGAAGATCCATTTTGGGAAGCTGCTGACTTACATTACTGGGCCACTAGCAACTATGAGTGGTACGATCCCGCTTCTGTCACCACGAAGGACGGTTCATTGAGAATTAACCTCGATTATCACCCCGAGCATAATCTCTATTTCCGCGGTGGCATGCTGCAGTCTTGGAACAAGTTTTGCTTCAGAAATGGTCTCCTTACTGCGAAGATTCAAATGCCTGGCTTCAACAATGTCTCGGGTCTTTGGCCTGCTTTCTGGATGATGGGCAACTTAGGCCGCGCAGGTTATGGCGCAACGTTGGAAGGAACGTGGCCCTACTCTTACGACGTTTGCGATGTTGGAACTGTCATGAACCAGACTCTGTACAATGACAAGTATCCCGATGGCTACCCACCTATGGCACAGGAGCTAGGCGGTGCCGCAATTTTCAACATGAAGCACAATTCCACATCAATATCATTTCTACCGGGTCAAAAACTTTCTCGGTGCACTTGTCCTGGCGAAGATCATCCAGGTCCGTTCAAGGATGGGGAGTTTGCTGGTCGCTCAGCGCCTGAAATTGATGTATTTGAAGGGCAAGTATCTGGGCCTGATGATTTCAGATACGGTCAAGTATCCCAATCGTTCCAAATGGCACCATTTAACTGGCAGTACAACATCACATGGCAGCATGGGAAAAAAGCGTCATATCACTTTTTCGATAACAAAACAGGTACTCTGTTGAATCCTTATACTGGCGAGTACACGCAACAAGCGATGAGTGGTGCGCACATGACGAATCAAGGTGCATACCAGTACACCGCCAACGATACAGACACGTCTAAAGAAGGAAATTTTTCTGAATATTCTTTGGAATATCGTGGAGGACCTGAAGGCTATGTGGTTTGGACATGCGACGGCAAACCCTCTTGGGAGCTCTTTCCTAAAGCTATTTATCCTGATCCTTTGGCCCGTGTGGACCACCGTCTGTTTTCGAAGGAGCCCATGTACATCATTCTAAATCTTGGTATGTCAAGGGCGTTTGGTGCTGTCGAATGGGAGACCATTGCCAACAACTTCCCTTATGTCATGGCCGTGGACTGGATACGTGTATACCAGGATCCCGAAGACCCAGAAGCCGATATTGGATGTGATCCAGATGATATGCCGACGGCGGCCTACATCAATCGTCATATCGAGGCATACACGAATCCGAACCTGACGGCTTGGGGTGGTGAGCGAAAAGATGGTGGTTACGGTGCACACTGGCCTAGGAATCGTCTCTATGTGGATGGGTGTAAAGCAAAACCATCTACGGAGCCCGGTGAGACTAATCCTAAATACCGTAAGCAATACCAGACTATCCCTGCTGATGATGTCACGAAAAAGCCAGGCTCCGAGGGCAAATGGATGGACGTTTACAATGTCACAGTGGCCCCTGACGCGGCCGTCAAGAAGTGGTAGTCTATTTGCGCACTATTGTTGATGGGGCTAGGCTCAACATTCTGGTGTGGGGTATCAAATCTCGCATAAGCAATTTTTCTCTCGTGCTCGAATGAGGTCTCCTTACGTGCTGACCTGGGCATGAAAAAGGTGAAGACTGCATAGAGTGATGAAGAACGCAATTTTATAGGTCGCACACGCACTGCCCTATGCGCGCCATAAAGTACCAGGAGGGCATGCATTCTGATTAGTCATGTTGCACGCACCCTCCACGATCCAATCTTCGAGCTGCCGCGGATCCTAGGAAATAGCTACGATGTCGCCGGGTCATACTGGTGACCTTGATCCTGAAAAAATGAAAACAGATGCACCCAAGGTCGAACATCTCGACCCACGGCAACAAAGAGAGAGCATTGAGGCTGGTTTACAAACCCCTGATCCAGCCATGAGTCAGAATATTGAAGATGTCCGCTCAGAAAGTTTCATGTCTGAGCAGCGGCAAGGCTCAGTCCCTGATGCCGCTAGCACCCATTCGGATGTGCAACATACCGTTGTTCCCTATAGCTGGATGTCAGGCTACGATGACAACAGCTTCGCAGACGACTTGCATGATCCGGCTAAACCTTTGCGTGGTGCGTTTGAACCAAAGCGCGCTGTACTCAACGTTGGATCATTAATTATCTTGGTATTATGCTTGCTCATGTTGTTCGCAGGCTATCCAATTCCTGTCTCTTATACACATCTGACGCTGCCGAC
>OJLY01000229.1_pt1 | contig 41752 bp, 42 predicted proteins | sample 1597031 | NCBI WGS metagenome assembly OJLY01 (sample SAMEA3904673, study PRJEB24821) | metagenome | biome: Builtin; feature: hospital; material: surface | place: USA | collected 2013-06-03
TGGGATAGTGACTTGTGATTTAGCTTTTAGTTCAACTAACATAACAAAACCTCCTTAGTTAGAAATTCATACTTTCTAACTAAATTATATTTTCTTCTGAGAAAAAAGTCAAGTGGAGAGTAAAGTTGATATAATGAGAGTAAGTAGTTGTAGTATAGTTGAATAGCAAAAGAATAATAAAATGAGCCTTGGAGATTTAATCTTTGAGGCTTTTAATATTTAGCGGTGTTAAAATGCCGAGAAAACCTAAGAGATCATGTTCACATCCAGGATGTCCAGAGTTAGTTGATGGACGATTCTGTAAGAAACATGAAAAAGAATACAATAAGAACTATGAAAAATATAAACGAGACCCTAAAATTTATAAGCGATATGGAAAAGCGTGGAGAGTTATTAGAAAAAGATATGTAGCAGAGCATCCACTTTGTGAGATGTGTTTAAAAGAAAATAGAATGACAAAGGAAGAGGAAGTACATCACATGCTTCCTCTTTCTCGTGGTGGAACTAATGACGAAGACAATCTTATGAGTCTTAGTAAATCTTGTCACTCAAAGATTCATGCAAAGAGTGGGGATAGATTTGGAGGGTAGTTTTCGTGGGGAGGGGGAGCCTTAATCTCTACGACAGATTTCACTACCAACGGTGCCGCCCTCTCACGCACAAAAAAACGGGTTCAAAGAAGGTATTAAAGAATATCATTCAAAAATCAAAATATTTATTCTGACTATTGACAATAAAACTTGGCATGATATAATATAAATACCAAGTAAACTTGGCAAAAGTGTAAAGGAGAATGAATATGAAGAGAGATGAAGTTTTAGCAAGAAGTCGTGAGGAGTATAGAAATCACGATGAGATGATGGTTGATATTTTTAAAAAGGCAGGCGAAGTTTCCAGCCAAATCGGATTAGCTGTTGCTGCCATCCTATTTGGAATTGAAGCTTTTTTCTTCAATTCCTTTAATTATGGAATACTAAGTATTTATTTTAGTATTGAAGCAACGAAAGAACTCGTAAAGTATGCAAAACTAAAAGAAAGAAAGCAATTGTTAATGGGGATACTTATGGCGATTATAGGAATTGCTTTATTTGTAGCTAACCTTATAACATTGAAGTAGTGATGGATTATGGATGATAAACTAGTTCTCAAAAATCATTTAAAAGAAGTCAGAAAAGAAAAAGGCTATTCACAACAACAGTTAGCTGATGAGGTGGGTGTTTCAAGAAACACAATCAGCTCAATTGAAACTGGTCAATTTAACCCTACTGCTAAATTAGCATTGATACTTTGCATTGCTTTAGAAAAGAAATTTGAGGATCTTTTCTATTTTTAGACAATCATAGTTAAACTAAAATCTCCCTACAGTATACAATATTGTTTATTGAAGGGAGATTTTATATTTAAGTATTAGGAGGTGATCTTATCGCTAAAGACGAAACATACAGAGGTGGAAGAAGAGTAAAAGCAGAGGGGAAACCACAGCCTGCTGCTGAAAAATAGAAAAAGGTAAAAAATTAGAAATACTAATGAATGATATTCCAACATTTAATCCAGAAGAAATAGATGCAGTTGACTTACCAGATGGGGCTGTTCTTTGTGGAACGGATATGCCTACACCAAGTGATTATCTATCTGCAAAGCAAAGAAATGGAATACCACTTGGTGCTGATGAAATATATAAAGAGACTTGGGTCTGGTTAAAACATAGGAACTGTGAAACCTTAGTAAATTCAAGATTATTAGAATCCTACTCCTAGGCTTTTACAAGATACATTCAATGTGAAAAGGCAATAAGTCAATTTGGTCTTTTAGGAAAGCATCTTACAAGTGGAGGAGTTATTGCATCTCCCTTTGTGCAGATGTCTAGTCAGTTTCAAAAGACAGCCAACCTTTTATGGTATGAAATTTATGACATTGTGAAAGAGAACTGTACTGAAGTTTATGAAAACTATGGAGAAGATATTATGGAAAAATTATTAAGGCAAAGGAGGTAATTATATTGTTTGAAAAAGTAAATCCAAAGCATCCAGACAAAATAGCGAATTGCATTGCAGAATCGATTGTAGATTTATCATATAAGGAAAAAGAAAATTCTAAAATAGCAGTTGAAGTTTTGCTGGGACATGGAAATTGTCATGTGATTATTGAAATGGACTACAATCTAAATAAAAAAGAAATTGAAACAGCGATTAAGAGGTTAGGAGGAGATGTCATAGCAGATATTAAAATATTAAAACAAGATATCCACTTATCTAAGAATCAAAAAGAAAAGATAAGATGTGGAAATGATATAAGTGAATTTGTTTATGATGACAGGGATTGATTGTTTTTTAATATGGGTTTAAATATATAAAAATATAATAGATCTTATAGGAAGCACTAATAAGAAAGCCAGTAAAATCATAATTTTATTTATTCTGCAACAGGCCCTTTTTCCTAATTCCTTATTTCTTATCAATAGAAAAAGAAGACTCCTTTGAGTATAATGAGAAAAGATTAAAGATAAAGGAATGATTATGGATAATTTAAATATACCGACCCATGTTGCCATAGTTCTTGATGGAAATGGCAGATGGGCAAAAAAGAAGCATATGCCTAGGACTTACGGTCACAAGAATGGGGCCGAGAATGTCGTAGATATTTGTCTATATGCAAAAGAGCGTGGGGTAAAGTACATGACTCTTTACGCTTTTTCGACAGAAAATTGGAAGAGGCCTCTCGAGGAAGTCAATTATCTGATGAAGCTTGTGATTAAGTTTATTGAGAGCAAGCTAGATATTTTGATGAAGGAAAATTGTAAGCTTAATTTCATAGGAGATTTGGAAAAGCTCCCAGCTTCTACTAAAGAAATTTGTATAAGGGCTATGGAAGATACCAAGGATAATGATGAGATTACCTTAAACATCGCCCTAAACTACGGGGGTCGTGACGAGATAGTACACGCCTTTAAGGCCATGATGGATGATGGGATAAGTAAGGAAGATATTACAGAAGAGATAATTTCTTCCTACCTATATACCAAAGATCAACCAGACCCTGACCTTCTTATAAGGCCAGGTGGGGAGCTTAGACTATCTAATTTCTTGATCTACCAGCTTGCTTATGCAGAGTTTTATTTTACAGATACCTTGTGGCCTGACTTTGATAGGAAGGCTTTTGATGAGGCTTTGGAGGAGTTTTCTAGGAGAAATAGAAGATACGGAGCCTTGTCATGAACTTGTTTAATAGGGCAATCGGTGGAGCGATAATCCTCGCTCTTTTGATTCTAATAACATTTCTAGGAAGGATTCCCCTAGCTATTGGAGTTATGATCTTCTCCTATATTGCCCTTCATGAGATGAAAGAGGCTCTGGCAAAGGTTGGGATTACTCTTCCTATGAAGCTTTTGTATGTCACTAATACGATAATCATGCTTGCAGCCTATGTCAATAATTCTGATATTTATATAGCAAGCCTTGTGGTTTCTGTAATTTTTATGATGATGTATATTATCTTGAGGGGTCATTACAGCCTATATGATGGTTTTGCAACATCCTTTGTCTTACTTTATGTATCACTTTTGATGAGTCATATATTAAGGATAGAGGATGTAAATTTCGTATGGCTTTTGTATATTACAGCTTGGGGTTCAGACACCTTTGCTTATCTTGTAGGTTCAACTATGGGTAAGCATAAGTTTGAATCTATAAAGCACATTAGTCCCAACAAGACCATAGAGGGATCTATCGGTGGAATAGTAGGGGCTTGTATCCTCAATTCGATTTTCGTAAATGAATTTGGCCTTGGTGTTAAGATTTATGAAGTCATAATTTTTACGATTATTGCAGCTGTTTTATCTCAAATTGGAGATCTGATAGCTTCATTTATTAAGAGAAAAACTGGAGTCAAAGACTTTGGCCATATTATTCCAGGCCATGGAGGAATCCTCGATAGGTTTGATTCCATGCTTTTTATAGCTCCAGTTTTATATTTATTTTCAAGATTATAAGGAGAGTTGATGAGTAAAATAATTATAGCTATAGTAATGTTCCTGTTTTTGATTCTTATTCATGAATTTGGACATTTCCTTCTAGCGAAGGCATCTGGAATAAAGGTAAATGAGTTCGCCATTGGTATGGGGCCTGCTATCTTTAAAAAGCAGGGCGAGGAGACTCTTTATTCCTTAAGACTCATACCAATCGGCGGATATTGCGCTATGGAAGGAGAGGATGACGAAAGTTCAGATCCTAGGTCCTACGATAGGGCACCTGCCAAGAGTAAGTTTCTTACAATTCTTGCAGGACCTTTGATGAATTTACTCCTTGCAGTTCTTATATTTTTTGTAGTTGCTCTAAATACTGGCGTTGCTACAAAAACAATCGGAGGATTTAGTAAGGATTCTCCTGCCGAAGCTGCTGGTGTTAAGCTAGGAGATGAAGTAGTAAGCCTTGCGGGTAAAGATGTAACAAGCTTTACCGATATTTCTCCTATCCTAAACGAATATTACAAAAATAGGGATAAGGATGAAGACATTTCCCTAGAAGTTTTATCCGGTAATGAGAGCAAAACTTACAAGATAAGTCCTATGGAAGAAAATGGGTCTTACTATCTAGGAATAGAGTCAAAGCTAAGAAAGGCTGGAGTCTTCGAGGCTATTAAGCTGGGCTTTGTTGAAACAGGCAAAAACATTGCCCTAATCTTTGTAGTTTTGGGTAGACTTTTTACAGGAAAGATCGCTTTTTCAGCCCTTTCAGGTCCTGTGGGAGTGGTAAAGGAGCTAGGTAACCAAGCCCAAAATGGTTTGATGAGCCTTTTATATTTCTTAGGCTATATCAGTGTCAACCTCGGAGTATTTAACCTTCTTCCAATACCAGCCCTAGATGGATCAAAGATAGTAAGCGCTCTCTATGAGATGGTTACAGGCAAGCGTGTTAACAAAAAAATTGAAGAAAAAATCACAGTAGCAGGTTTCGTTATTCTTTTGGGACTAATACTTGTGATTTCAATAAAAGATATAATTAATCTATTCTAAAGGAGATAAAATGAGAAAGAAAACTAAGAAGATTTATGTAGGAGATGTTGCAGTAGGAGGCGACTCTCCTATTTCTGTCCAATCAATGACAACAGCAAAGACAAGCGATATAGAAAAGGTAGTAGGGCAGATTAATGACCTAGAGGAAGCAGGTTGTGATATAGCAAGATCTGCTATTAACTCCATAGAAGATGCCAAGGCAATCGTTGAGATTAAGAAAAGAACTAATATACCGCTTGTAGCAGACATCCAGTTTGACTATAAGCTTGCCCTTGCTGCAGTAGAATATGGTTGTGATTGTCTAAGATATAATCCTGGTAATATCGGAGGTAGTGATAAGGTTAAGCTTCTTGTAGATAAGTGCAAGGAGAAAAACATCCCTATAAGGATTGGAGTAAATTCAGGCTCTATATCAAGAGAAATCGTAGATAGATTTGGCGGGGTAAATTCAGACTCCCTAGTAGCAAGTGCCCTAGAGGAAGTAAAGATCCTGGAGGAGATGGACTTTACCGATATCAAGATTTCTGTTAAGTCAAGCGATGTAAACACTATGATCGATGCCTACAGGAAATTATCAGATAAGGTTGACTACCCACTCCACCTAGGTGTAACAGAAGCAGGTCCCTTGTACCAAGCCCTTGTCAAATCCTCTATCGGCATAGGTTCTTTACTAAAAGATGGGATAGGAGATACTATCAGAGTTTCAATCACAGGAGATATTCTAGAAGAAGTTAAGGCAGGAAAGGCAATCCTTAAGGCCCTTAACCTAAGACGAGATGGCCTAGATATAGTATCTTGTCCAACATGCTCAAGAACTACAGTAAATCTTCATGAAATTGTAAAGGAAGTAGAAGAGAAGAGTGGGGGTCTAGATATCTCTGCTAAGGTTGCCATCATGGGTTGTCCAGTAAATGGACCAGGAGAGAGTAAGGAAGCAGAATATGGAATTTCTGCAGCAAATGGCATGGGCTTTCTCTTTAAGAATGGCAAGACTATCAAGAAAGTTAGAGAAGATGAGATAGTAGATACTTTGATAGATACTCTCAATGAAAGCAAAGAAGATGAGAATAGACCTTCATAATCTAATAGATGTCAAGGAGGGGAGTTTCTTCGTAGTAGAGGCCATCTACTTTACTAAGACCAATATCCTAAGCCTTGAGATTGAATCTGATAGCTATAACTTCACAAGAGAAGAAAGAGAAAAGCTCTATGACTATTTTTCCTTCGTAAGCCTTGAAATAAATGTACGAAGAAAAGAAGTAGAAGAGGCTTATGAAGAAAATATCTCAGAGGATAATGAGGGAGATGCTTTAGAAGAAACAAGCCCTAGTAATACTCAAGCCGAGGAAAAATTAATAGAAGAGCCTCCACTTAGCGAAACCGAACGCCTTATCAAGGAAAGAGAGGCTAGGGTCCAAGACGCCATAGATTTCACTATCCAAAATAGAGAAGAAGAAAAAAAGGAAGAGATTCACGTAGAAAACATCAACTTTGGTAGGAAAATCAAGGAAGATGTGATAGATATTAGAGATCTTTACGAAAGAAAGGGAGTTAATTCTACCCTAATAGGAAAGGTCTATGGACTTGACGTATTCGAGACCAAGGGTGGATATTTTATCTATACCTTCGATCTTGAAGATAAGACCGATGCTATTTCTTGTAAGATCTTCGCAAACGCCAAGAACAACTACAAGCTCGAAACCCTGGGAGAAGGGTCGGAAGTTATGGTCGAAGGAGTCCTGAACTACGATGATTTCGCCCATGAGGATGTATTTACTGTAAATGGTATGGTCGATGCGATTCTTGGCAAAAGGACTGACACAGCCCTCGATAAAAGAATTGAGCTAGAAGTCCACACTAAGATGACCAACCTCGATGGCTTTGTAGACAACAAGGACCTGGTAAGTACCCTAAAAAACTGGAAGATGGGAGCTGTTGGTATTACTGATACAGCAACCCTCCAAGGCCTTCCAGATCTTTACGAAGCTCTTTCTAAGGAAGGGATAAGGATGCTTCCTGGAGCTGAGCTTCTTCTAGTAGAAGATGAGCTGAGAGTTCTTACCAATCTAAGCGATAGGGAAGTTTCCGAGATTAAAAATATAGAAGAAGAAAGCTTTGTCGTATTTGACCTTGAGACAACAGGTCTTTCCCGCTACAAGGATAGGATAACAGAAATCGGAGCCTGCAGGGTAGAAGGCGGAAAGATTACAGAAATTTATAATGAATTGGTAAATCCTGAGATGGTTATTCCAGAAAAAATCATCGAAATAACTGGTATTACTAACGAGATGGTAAAAGACTGCCCTACAATCGAGGAAGTCCTTCCAGGATTTTTGGACTTCTGCAAGGACTCAATCCTAGTAGGACAAAACACCGACTTCGATATTGGCTTTGTTAGGGAAAACTGCCACAGGATGGGGCTAGACTTTAACCCAATCTATCTGGATACTCTTCCAATGGCTAGGGCCTTGTTTAGTGATATGAAGAAGTTCTCCCTAGATAAGATTGCAAGAAAATTAGAAATTCCTGCCTTCAACCACCACAGGGCAAGCGATGACGCTAGGGCTACTGCTCAGATTTTCATCAAGATGTTTAAGATGATTATGGAAGAAGAAGGGATAAATCTTTCTACCATCAACAAGCTTAAAAGCCATTGGCCTAAGTCAAAGCACGAGTACTTCTCAGCTACAGTTTATGCTAAGGATAAGGTCGGCCTTAAAAATCTCTACCAACTTATATCAGAATCTAGGATGAATTACTTTAATTCCGAGGCCAAAACTCCAATCTCAGTTTTAGAAAAGTATAGGGAAGGCCTCCTAGTAGGGTCAGGATCTGATGAAGGAATTCTTTTTTCACATTTGCAAAATAAGAGAAGCAAAAGGGACCTTAATAGGATTAGGGACCTCTTTGACTTCTACCAAATGGCTCCTTTAGGAATCTATAATGACATGGTAAATAAGGGCAAAATCCGTGATATCGACCAGGTTATAGATATAAACAAGCAAATCTTAGACTTTTCTAAGGAAGATAATAAGCTTGCAGTCGCAACTGGTGCAGTAAGATATCTGGAAAAGGATGATTATATCCTAAGAAATATCCTCCACAAGGGTCAGTATTTTAGGTATCATGAGGATGAGCCTCTTTATTTTTTAAGGACTACAAGGGAGATGATGGATGACTTCTCCTATCTAAATCCAATCGATGCTGAGGATGTCGTAATAAGAAATCCAAGGAAGATTGTCGATATGATAGAAGATATTAGGCCAATTCCTAAAGGGACCTTCCCACCTAAAATAGAAGGATCTGATAAGGAGCTTAGGGATACTTGCTTTGCCAAGGCCCATTCAATCTACGGAGACCCCCTACCAAAGATAGTAGAGGATAGGCTTAACCGTGAGCTTAACTCAATTATTTCTAATGGCTATGCGGTTCTTTATATAATAGCTAAAAAGCTAGTAGGTAAGTCCAACGAAGACGGCTACCTAGTAGGATCGCGTGGATCTGTTGGTTCTTCCTTTGCTGCTACCATGGCAGATATTACCGAGGTAAACCCACTTTCTCCTCATTATGTTTGTCCTAATTGCAAGCATTCGGAGTTTTTTGAAGAAGATCTTTTGGGAGCAGGAATCGACTATCCAGACAAAGCCTGTCCTGAATGTGGAACTATGATGAAAAAGGATGGTCACAATATACCATTCGAGGTCTTCTTAGGCTTTGAGGGTGATAAGGAACCAGATATAGACCTAAACTTTGCAGGAGAATACCAACCTACAATTCACAAGTACACTGAGGTCCTCTTCGGTGAGGGCAAGGTCTTTAGAGCAGGAACCATAGGAGCGATCCAGGATAATACTGCCTTTGGTTATATTAAAAAATACAGCGAAGACTACCAGGTAGAATTTACCAACGCCCAGGTAAGGAAAATCCAAAGGGGGCTTAAGGATGTTAAAAGAACAACTGGCCAGCATCCAGGAGGCTTAATTGTAGTACCAGATGATATAGACATATTTGATATCTGTCCTATCCAATATCCGGCTGATGATGGAAGTGGAGATATTAAGACAACGCATTTTACCTACAATATGATGCACGAAACCCTCCTAAAGCTAGACCTTCTAGGCCATGATGTACCATCAATAATCAGAGCATTACAGGACTTAACGGGAACCAATCCCCTAGAGATTACTATGGGAGATCCTGCCGTTATGAAGATATTTTCTTCCACAGAAAGTCTTGATATCAAGCACGACTTTTCCAACAACGAGATTGGAACCTTGGGCATACCAGAATTTGGTACAAACTTCGTAAGGTCCATGCTTAAGGATACCTTCCCAACCAAGTTTTCGGAGATGACGAGAATTTCGGGCCTATCTCACGGAACTGATGTGTGGCTTAACAATGCCCAAGACCTAGTAAGAAATGGGACAGCAGGCTTTGACGAGATTATCTCTACCCGTGATGATATTATGAACGCCCTTATCCAACAGGGGCTTGATAAGAAAAAATCCTTCTCTATTATGGAGAAGGTAAGAAAGGGTAAGCCTCTTTCTGATGAAATCCTAGAGTATATGAGGGAAAATGAGGTGCCAGAATGGTATATTGAGTCGTGTCTTAAGATCCAATATCTTTTCCCTAAGGCCCACGCTGTCGCCTATTGTCTGATGAGTTACAGGATTGCCTACTACAAGGTATACTATCCTGAAGCCTTTTATGCGACCTACTTCAATACCAAGATCAACGACTTCAAGTACTCTACAATTATAGATGGTCTAGAAAGTATTCAGAGAGCTCTTAAGGAATATGCAGGAAATTTTGATATTTCTCAAAGGGATAAGCAAATAAGAACTGTCCTCGAAGTAGCTGAAGAGATGGCAGCAAGGGAGATTAAGCTTGAAAAGGCAGATATATACAAGTCGGATGCGAAGAAGTTTCTCCTAAGCGATAGGAAGGGCTACATCCTACCTCCGCTTTCTGCAGTTGATGATGTAAGTGAAGCAATGGCTATTGATATTGTAAAGGAAAGAGAAAAAGGCGAATTTATTTCCTTAGAAGATCTCAAAACAAGAACTTCAGTAAATAAAAACGCAATAAATAGTCTCAAATCCTTGGGCATAATTGACGGTATCCAAGAGAAAAACCAGATGTCCTTGTTTGATGGGATGTTTTAGAAGGAAAAGTTATAGTAAAAATTAAAAAAATCAATGTAAAATAGGGGCTATAAAGCGATAAGTCCCTATTTTTATTTCTTTAACAATTCTTTTTTGATTATCCTTGTGGCTAAGCTTGCAAAATGACTTAGATCTTTTATCTGATAGAAATTATCGTAGTAAAGATAGGTCGCATTAGTAGTATTTTCCTTGTGGATTAGGGCAGAAATCTTGATATTTTTTCTCCTAAGCTTATCGAGCTCCTCCTTTGTATCCTTAAGGGCAGTGTCTTCCTCGTAGGCCTTGTTTGGACTAAGTCCTTCTTTTATTAGAGGTCTTAGGTCGCTGGGATTCGCATCGGTTAGTATTAATAGGAGATGGTCTTTTAATTTTCTTTGAGGAATCAAAGAAGTATAGCTCCTAAAGGCAAGACCGTCTCTATTAAAGCCTAGGCTCTTATAAGAAAATATCCTAGAATCGTCAGTTTTTTCATCGAAGTCCTTTAAGATAGTAAGAACAGTGTAGTCGGAAAGGGTGCTGTAGGAGATGACCCTGTGGCTGATTTTATTTTTGGACAGAGCCCTAGATAGTATATAGGCCTCGGTCGCTACAATCTCTTGATCGTACAAAAGAGAAGCTGATCCATCGAGAAGGATATCTAGCGTGTAATCTCCCTTTTTATCAAAAGTTTTCTTGGTAAAAATCTTATTATAGTTAGGTATTAGGCTTTTCCATGCGAGGCTAGGACTGAGATTACCAGTCTTAGCCAATTGGGAATCCCTATCCTCGGTCGATTTAAGGGAGAGCTTGATGGATTTGGACAGATTTTTGATAATTCTTTCATAGAAGTTTTCTTTATTTTTGTAAAAGTTTAGATTACTTTCCCTAGCCTTGGAGTTTAATACATTTATTTTATCAGAATCAGCTTTAGCTATACCCTTGGTGAAGAAAATCTTTGATTTCTTGTGTTTATCTTTAGCATAGGTCTCGTTTATTAAATTTTCCTTTTCTTCTGAAAATAAAGACCTTCCGAAAGTTTCCTCTATATATAATCTCTTGGCATTTTTTCTTTTAAGTATGAAATTTCCTATAGGATTTAGCTTTTTACTATCATTATTCTTAAAAATATTCGCTTTGTTAGATCTTTCAAGCTGGTAAGATCCCTTTAGGTCGAAGAGGGAGAAGTTTATAGGAAAATAGAGCTTATATTTATTTTCCTTACCAAAAGAAAGATACTTCTCGAATAAATATATAGTATTAGCTACTAAAGTCCCAGGTCCTGTAGCTGGATCTAAATGGAAATTCTCGTATATATCTTCTTCTTTATTAGAGAGATTAAAATTATCATCTAAAACTTGCGAGTATTTTTTCATAGTTAAAAGGTAATACAAGTTTTCTCTTAAAGCTAAGTTTTTTCTCCTAAGGTCGTTCTTATCGGCCAAGAAGTTTTTGGCGTAATCTTCTCTTAGGTCTTTGAGAATGGGCCTTTGGCTAATTTCTCTGTCATAGCAGTAGCTTTCCAAAAGATAGAGGGCGAAGATGTCGTATCTTTCACATTTTTTATTATCCTCCCATAAGTCAAAGAGATTTTCTATTGTTTCTTTGCCGAAGTATTTTATAGAAAGACCTATTATTAAGTTCATATAAAAACTTGGATTGCCGCTTAGGTCAGATCCTATGATGATGGGCTTATATCTATATGATAAGGCTCCATTCCAAATCCGATTATAGAATCTCTTGTCATTAGCTTTTCCATTATTAGAAATCATAGTCCTCGAAAACATCTCCTTTAGATAAATTTTCCCTGAAACGAGCCTTTATCACATCTCTTATAAGTGTTTTCTCATAAGAATCAAATACTTTGTTTACCAAGCACATATCGAAAGCCTCATCAAGCTTAAGACCTGCTTTAACAAGATCAAGGCTATCGAAAATTCCTCTTAGGTCAATAGCACTATCGGATATTTCACCGGCATCCGCCTTTGTCTTTATATCATAGAATAATCTTTCTAGCTGGTTTTTGATCTCTGATTTTAGCTTTGGATAATTATCTGTAAAGATTTTACTTAGGTCATCTTCAGAAATTGTCGGCATATCAATTATAACAAAGCGGGAAAGGAGAGCCTCATTAAGCTCACGAGTACCCTCATAATTGTAGTTCATGGTAGCTATAAATCTCGTGGCTGGGTGGATTTCTATAAGACCATTTCCTGGTATGTCGATTATTCTCCTATAATCTAGGATAGAGTGTAGGACTGCCATTGCTTCGTTTCTAGCCATATTAATTTCATCTAGGACAAGGAGACCTCCGTATTTACAAGCAGAGGTCACTGGTCCGTCTCTAAAGACTACATTTCCATTTGCTAGGGTATCGCTTCCTATAAGGACTTGGGAGTCGATATTTACATGGAAGGAAACATTCCACATGGGTCTTTTAAAAATTTGGGATAGATTTTCTGCTAGGACATTTTTTCCGGTTGACTTACTTCCAACAAGGAGTATGTTTTTTCCGGAAAGGAAGGCTGAGACTGCCTTATTTAAGATATCTTCTCCTATATAGGTAAACTTAGGCCTTGCAATCCTTGCCTTGAGCTTATCATCTATTGGATTTTCATTTATAAATTTATCAATTATTTCATAATTCATCTTATTTCTCGATTGGATTTATTTCGTTTTTGACATAAAGCTTCCTAAAAAAGGCTGATATGATTAAATCTTCATCTATATACATGGCTAGATTGGGATTGTAATAGATATCAAGATCATCAGTTTCTTGAAGTTTGTATCTATGCTTATCATCTTCTTTGGTAAGGATTACTATATCTACAGTTCCTATCCCGCAACATGAGGCTTTCTGATCCAAATCTGGATTTATAAAGATTTCTTTGATTTGTTTTTTCTTTACTAAAGCTTTTGCTTTATTATCTAATATAAATTTCATATAAACTCCTAGATATAAAAAAGAGCGGCGGCTGCCACCCTTTTAGTAAATTTAGTCCAACTTAATTGCTTCAATTCTTCTTCTATTTTTCTTAGATACCTTTACAACGAATACTGCATAAGCTATAGCAAGGATACCTGCTATAGGATAAGCAATCTTAAAGTCTTGACCGAAACCGAGTCCTTTGACGTTGATTATAAAGGCAAACACTATGAAAGTATAGAAGATTCCTGGAATCAATGTTATTAGGTAGTTCTTATTGTTATAGATTAGATAGCTTGTAGCTACAGCTAGGGCAAAGATTGCCACAAATTGGTTTGTAAATCCGAAGTATCTCCAAAGAATGTTGAATCCTTTAGGGTTAGATTTAGCAAAGTAAAGAATAGCTGCTGCTGGAACGAATAGACAGGCTGCAAGGCCAGCGCGCTTACCAGCTACTTTTTGGTCTATATTGAGTTCTTCAGCTACGATTAATCTAAGGGACCTAAAGGCTGTATCACCAGATGTGATAGGAAGTGCTATAACACCGATTACAGCGATAAGTCCTCCTACATTACCCATGAAGTATCTTGAGATTTCACCAACCATAAGGGTACCTGGTGTGTCTAGGGCAGCTGTTCCTGTGGAGAAAATTACCATAGCACCTGCAGCCCAAATCATGGCGATAATTCCTTCTGCAATCATTGTAGAGTAGAAGGTTGTCTTTGCTTCTTTTTCACTTCTAACTGTTCTTGAAACTAGAGTAACTTGGGAACCGTGGAAGCCTGAAAGTATACCACATGCAACTGTGATAAAGAATGATGGGATAAATCTTTGTCCGAGTGGATGCTTAGCTAATAGGCCTTGACCCTTAAATGAAAGGTCAGCATTTCCCTTAAGTATAATTCCTATAAGGACACCAATTGCAGAGATAATAAGGAAGGCACCAAATATTGGATAGATTCTTCCGATTAGCTTATCTATTGGTAGAACTGTTGAAAGGATATAATATGCGAAGATTACTGCATAAATTACCCAGATTACATTTGAGTTTGGATCTGCACCCATAATATCATTGGCAATTAAGTCTCCAGGTGTATAAACAAATACAACACCAGTTAGGAGAAGAAGGATTGCAATAACAATATTGTAGAATTTCCTACATCCTTCACCTATGTATTTACCAACAAGCTTTGGAACTTGGCTTCCGCCGTTTCTCATTGAAATAAATCCTGTACAAAAATCGTGAACTGCACCTGCAAAAACACAGCCAATTGGAATTGCGATAAATGCGATTGGTCCAAAAAGAATACCTTGGATAGGGCCTAAGATTGGGCCAGTTCCTGCGATGTTTAGTAGGTTTATAAGCCAGTTTTTCTTCTCGCTCATAGCAACAAAGTCGACTCCGTCAGACTTTCTAACAGCTGGAGTCTCACGATCGTCGGGTTCAAGTTGTTTTTCAACGTATTTAGAATAGACGAAACCGCCGGCGATCAATATTATAAGACCGATAATAAATAATAACATATTTCCTCCTTTTATTTATGTATCTACTATAATTATAAACGTTTGTATGAATAATTACAAGAGAAATAACGTTTGCTAATGTAAAATATTAACTAACTTGTGGAAATTATAAATTATTAAAGGCAGGTCTCATTGAAATATTGAATTTATACTATTTGAAAGTATAATAATCATAGCAAAAGAGTGGGGGATGGTTTCCACTCTTTTAATCTGTTAAGACGAAGGAAGGTAATATGGATTTAACAAAAAGATTGAAAGAAATCTTTGAAGCTGATATTGAAAACTTGGGTTATGAATTAGTAGATATCGAATTCAAAGGCCAAAAAAACAACAAAATCCTAACGTTCTTTATCTACAATAAAGATGGGATTACAATCGAAGATTGTGAGAAGGTTAGCGCTTTTCTTGATGAGAAACTCGACGAGATTGATATAATAAAAGATTCATATTATCTCGAAGTCTCAAGTCAAGATCTATCTCGTCCAATAAAGACTGATAGAGACCTAGAAAGAAACAAGGATGAGCTTCTAAAAATTAAGTTAAAAGATGGTGAAATTTTCCTAGGAAAAATCATTAATATCGGCGAAGATTTTTATGAATTTATCCTGGAAGATGAAAATACAAAAAATATTAAAAAAGAAGACGTAAAAGAAATATATATTGAGATTGTTTTCTAAGGAGATATTATGAACAATGATTTTATGTTAGCTTTGGATGAGCTTTGTAAGGAAAAAAATCTAGATAAGGCAACCATCCTAGATGCCTTACAGAAGGCTCTTATCAAAAGTTACCAAAAAAATTATGACAACGAAGAAAATGTAGATGTCATAATCGATGAAGAAACCGGACAAATCGAAGTCTTTGCTCTAAAGGAAGTAGTGGATGAAGTAGACGATACTATCACAGAAATTTCCTTAAAGGATGCTTTGGAGGAAAACTCAAGCTATCACCTAGGTGATATAGCAAGGATTAAGCTTACTCCTAAAAACTTCGGAAGAGTTGCAGCCCAAACTGCGAGAAATATCGTAATCCAAAAGATCAGAGATGCCCAAAGAGATTCTCTCTATGGAGAATACATCGAAAGGGCAAACGAGATGATCACAGGAACTGTACAAAGGCAAGATAAGTACAATGTATATGTAAACTTAGACAAAATAGAAGGTGTAGTTCCAATCAAAGAGCAAGTTCCAACAGAAGAGTATCCAGCAAATGCCAAGATGAAGTTTCTTATAAAGGAAGTTAGAAATTCTTCCAAAGAACCTCAAATTGTATTATCAAGATCAAGTCAGGATCTAATAACTAGACTTTTCGAGCTTGAAGTGCCTGAAATCACAGACGGCATTATTGAAATCTATTCCCTTGCAAGAGAAGCTGGATCTAGGACAAAGATGGCAGTATTTTCAAATGACGAAGGAATTGATGCAGTTGGAGCTTGTATAGGCTTTAAGGGAATTAGGGTAAACTCCATAGTTGAAGAGCTACAAGGAGAAAAAATCGACATAATTAATTTTGATAAAGACATCAAAGTATTTATATCAAATGCCCTATCACCAGCTGACATTATCGAAGTCCTAGTCAATGAAAAAAGCAAAAAGAGCCTTGTTGTCGTATCAAGCGACCAACTTTCCCTTGCTATAGGTAAGGAAGGGCAAAACGCAAGACTTGCAGCAAGACTAACTGGCTGGAAGATTGATATAAAAAGTAGCGAAGAATACGAAAGCCTAAGTCAAGAAGAAATAGATGAAATACTTGGCTTAAATGAAATAGACGAAGAGGCCAGCGAAGTGGCTGATGAAGATGATGCTTTAGATGATGAAGACATTTCTTTAGACCTTGATGAAGAAAATGATGATACTGAAGATGATTTAATTGAAGATTCTGAAGTTGAAGAAATAATAGAAGAAGAAAGCGACGATACAGTAGAAGATATTGCAAATATTGATTCCACTGTTAAAGCTTATGAAGAAGATGAATCTAATGAGGATTAGAAAATGAAAAAAGCTAAGAAGATTCCACAAAGAAAATGTGTGGTATGTGGCAAGCTTAAAGACAAAAAAGACCTTCTAAGAGTTGTCAAAAACAAGGAAGAAGGAATTTTGATAGATGAATCTGGAAAGAAAAACGGAAGAGGCGCCTACATTTGCAAGGATGATGCTTGCATAGAGGAAGCCATCAGAACTAATAAGCTAAACCGAGTTTTTAGAACAGAAGTTTCTGACGAACTTTACGAGGAGTTAAAAGCTTATGAAGTAAATTGAGGAGAGTTATATGGCAGGAAAAGTAAGAGTATATGAATTAGCAAAAGAAAATAATATGGCAGCCAAGGAAATGGTGAAACTATTAAATGAGGAATTTGGTCTAAATATCAAATCCCACATGTCCATGGTTGGAGGAAGTGATCTTGAGCTTATCCAAGGCTATTTTGATGAGATAGAAGAAGAAAAGAATAAAGCTAAAAACAAGAAACATCAAAAAGAAAATAATAAAAATAGCAAAAATAAGAAAAATCATAAAAACATCAAGCAAGCCAAAGATGTAGAAGAAGATGATTTTGAGGAAGAAAAGCCAAAGAAAAAGAGAAAGAAAAAAAGCAAAAACAAGAAAACTTCCAAGGCTAACAAGAAACAAGCCGAAGAGAAAAAAGATGATGGAATTATAGAAATCCCAGAAACTGTAAATGTAAAGACTTTTGCTGACAAAATAGGAGAATCTCCAAATTCTGTAATAGGAAAACTAATTGGTCTTGGCGTAATGGCAGGGCTAAATGATCAAATCGAGTTTGAACAAGCAGAACTAGTTGCCCTAGATTTTGGCAAGGAGATAAAACTAGAAGAAGAGTACGATGCCATTGAAGAACAACAAGTAGAGCTAGACTATGAAGATAAGGAAGAAGACCTAGTTAATAGACCTCCAGTAGTTTCTGTAATGGGTCACGTTGACCATGGTAAGACTTCTATCCTTGATAAGATAAGATCAACAAGAGTTACAAGTGGCGAAGCAGGAGGAATCACCCAACATATCGGTGCCTCTGTAGTAGATATCAACGATAAGAAAATAAGCTTCCTTGATACACCAGGTCACGAAGCATTCACAGAAATGAGAATGAGGGGAGCCCAAGCAACTGATATAGCAATCCTGGTAGTTGCAGCAGATGATGGTGTAATGCCACAAACTGTTGAGGCGATTAACCACGCCAAGGCTGCTGGAATACCAATTGTAGTAGCTATAAATAAAATTGATAAGGAAGTAGCTGACCCTAACAGAGTAAAACAAGAATTAATGGAACATGGTCTTGTATCAGAAGAATGGGGAGGAGACACCATCATGGTTCCAGTATCTGCTCATACAGGAGAAGGTATTGATGATTTATTAGAGATGGTTCTTCTAGTAGCTGAAATGAGAGAACTCAAGGCAAATCCAAACAGACGAGCAGTAGGTATCATAATAGAAGCCCAACTTGACAAGGCAAGAGGAGCAGTTGCAACAGTACTTGTACAAAAGGGAACCCTTCATGCAGGAGACTATGTAGTAACAGGATCTGCATCAGGTAGGATTAGAGCTATGTTTAACTCTCTTGGAGAAGCAATCGAAGAAGCAACTCCTTCAATGCCAGCCCAAATCCTAGGTCTATCTGACGTTGCCGAAGCAGGAGATATGATCTATGCTGTAGAAGATGAGAAGCTTGCTCGTGAATTTGCAGATAGGGCAGCAGAGTTTAAACGTGAAGAGCACCTTAAGGCAAAGGCTAATACCAATCTTGAAGATATGTACTCTGATATCGGAGATGGCGAGCTAAAAGAGCTTAATATCATAGTTAAGACAGACGTTAAGGGAACAGTTGATGCTGTAAGCCAGTCACTTGTGAAGCTTTCAAATGAAGAAGTTAAAGTTTCTGTTATAGCTGGAGCTGTAGGAGGAATCTCGGAATCAGATATCCTACTTGCTCAAGCATCAAACGCAGTTATCATTGGATTTAATGTAAGACCAACCCAAGGAGCTTTGGAAAGAGCAAAAGATAACAATATAGAGATTAGAACATATTCTGTAATTTATGAAGCAATCGAAGATGTAGAAAAAGCTATCAAGGGTATGCTCGATCCAGAATTTAAGGAAGTTGTCCTTGGTAGGGCTGAAGTACGTGATACCTTCAAGGTTCCAGGAGCAGGAACAGTTGCTGGTGTTATGGTTACAAATGGTTCAGTTCCAAGAAGAGCAAGCATCAGACTTCTTCGTGACAATATCGTAATCTTTGATGGTGATATTTCATCAATGAAGAGATTTAAGGACGATGCCAAAGAACTTGCAGGCGGTTACGAAGGTGGTATCGGTCTAAATAGATTCAACGATATCAAGGTTGGAGATGTCATGGAAGCCTATGAAATGGTTGAAAAGGAAAGAGATTAATGAATAAAAGAAGAACAGAAAGAATCTCATCTGAAGTCAAGAAAGAATTATCTAAAATTCTAAGAGATGACCTAAACGATCCAAGACTTAGTACAGAGGCTATGGTTACTATTACAGATGTTGAAGTAACCAATGACCTCTCCTACGCTGATTGTTTCGTAAGCGTACTAGGAAATGCAACAAACAAGGAAGATGTAATCGAAGCTTTAGATCAAGCAAAAGGTTACATCAAAATCCTTATTGGAGAGAGGATGAGACTTAGATCTATGCCAGAATTTAGATTCAAAATTGATAACTCAATCGAACACGGAGCTTACATGGATAAGCTAATAGCTGAAACAATTGCAAAGGATAAGAAAGCCAATGAAGAAAGAGAAAATCAGTAAAGAAAAACTCGATAAATTTAAAGAACTTGTCGACAATGCAGAAACTATTGCAATAGCAAGCCACATCAACCCAGATGGAGACAATCTGGGTTCTACCCTTGCTCTAAGAAAATCCCTAGAGCTTTACGGTAAAGATGTTGAGCTTCTAGCCAATGATACCATAGATGACTACCTACATTTCTTGCCTGAGAAAGAAAATTACAAAGAAGCTTCAAGGGATTCTTATGATCTCTTTATGATTTTGGATTGCTCAGAATTTGACAGAATTGGTGCGAGTTTAACTCCAATAGCCAAAGCTTCCAAAAATACCTTGGTTATAGACCATCACGTAGGAGGAGGAATAGATACAGACCTCAATCTAATCTATGACACAGCTCCTGCAACTTGTGAGCTTGTCTTTGAAATTATCGAAAGGCTAGACCTTCCTATAGATAAGGACATAGCAAGTTTAATCTATACAGGACTATGCACAGATACCAACAGATTCTTATATTCAAATGTAACAGAATATACCTTCTATGTTGCAGGAAGACTTCTAAGTCTTGGAGCAGATAGCGAATATATCTATAGAAACCTATATCAATCAAAACCAATGAAGGTAATGAAATTTCAAACAGAAGTTATCTCAAATGCTGAGTTTATGGACAAAAAAGCCTATTCTATTATCTCCAAGGACCTAGTCAAAAAACACGGAGTCCAAATGGGAGATGCTGAAACAATCGTAGGCATGCTAAGAGATATAGATGAAGTTGAAGTTTCTATGATCCTTAAAGAATACGACAATGGCGAATACAAAGTATCCCTAAGAAGTAAGGATGTTGATGTAGCAAGAGTTGCCCGTGAAAACGGCGGAGGAGGCCACATCAAGGCTAGTGGATTTTCTATATTCGATGATTCCCTAGAAGCTGCAAGCAAGAAGGCTATCGCTATCCTAAAGGAAATTGATGTATAGCGGCATTCTAAATGTAGATAAGGAAAAGGGCATATCTTCAGCGAGGGTTGTATCTCTTGTAAGGCGAGCCTTAAATCAGAAGAAAGTTGGCCATACAGGAACCCTTGACCTTGAGGCAAGCGGGGTCCTTCCTATTGTAGTCGGTAAGGCGACAAGGGTATCCGACTATATGATGGATAAGGATAAGACCTACGAATGCCTTATGGAATTTGGAAAAAAGACCGACACTCTGGATGCGGCAGGAGAAGTCATCAAGGAAAGTTCTAAGACTTGCAAGAGGGAAGACTTAGAAGAAGTTCTAGAAAAATACAAGGGCGAGATAGAACAAATCCCTCCCATGTATTCTGCCCTAAAGGTAGACGGCAAGAAGCTTTACGACCTTGCAAGAAGTGGTAAGGAAATCGAAAGAAAGAAAAGAAAGGTAAAGATTTATGACCTAAAGCCAATTGACTTCGACTTTCCCTATGCCAAAATCTCCGTAACCTGTTCCAAGGGCACCTATATTAGAACCCTTGTGGATGATATAGGAGAAGATTTAGGCTGCTTGTCTTTCGTAAAAGAGCTTAGAAGGGTAAGGGTTGGAGACTTTCTAGTAGATGAGGCAGTCAAGTCTTCTGATATTTTGGAAATGGATAAGGATAAGCTTTTATCGAAACTTGAAAGAGTAGATAAGGCCCTAGATAAGTTTCCTAGATTCGACCTTGCTGATAATCTTTTCGATAAGGCCGTCAATGGCATGACCATAAAGATAGACAGTAAAATAGACGAAGAAGTTAGAGTATACTCGAGAAATGAATTTATTGGCTTGGCAAAGAGTTTTGAGAGTAGGGGCGGATATTTTCTAAAGATGGAGAAAGTATTTTATGATAGAGAAAATAAAAATATATGACCTAAATATGGACCTACCAGATCTTGAAAAAAAGGCGGTAAGTCTTGGAAACTTCGATGGAGTTCACTTAGGCCATCAAAAACTAATGAAAAATAATCTAGAAATTAGCAAAAAGTATAACCTAGAACCTTCAGTCTTGTTGTTTAAGGAAAACACTAAGCTAAGACTTAAGGATGAGAAAGAGTATATGACAAGTCTTGAAGATAAAATCGAGATTTTGGCGGAGATGGGGATAAATACCTTTTGCTTGATAGATTTTGATGAAAAGTTTATGAATCTTTCTCCAAGAGAATTTATAGCTGAAATTATTAACAAAAAGCTCAACGCATCCTTCGTTATTTGTGGCAAGGACTACAGGTTTGGTAGGAAGGCCTCAGGTAATGTCGAAACTCTTAGAAAGCTTGAAGATGAATATGATTACAAGACTTCTGTAGTTGAATTTGAAAAGGAAGATGAGGTAAACAAAATCTCATCCAATCATCTAAGAGATCTAATAAGAGAAGGGAATATCAGAAAAGTAAATAAACTACTTGGAAGAAATTACAAGATAAAAGGAAGGGTTGTAGATGGCGCCAAAAGAGGCAGGACCCTAAACTTTCCTACAGCAAATCTTAAGCTTAGCTTTAACTATGTCCTTCCAGTAGATGGAGTTTACTTTACAAAAGTTAATATTGACGGAGCATCTTTCTATGCTTTAAGCAATGTAGGTACCAACCCTACCTTTGATGAAAGCTACAGAAAGGTAGAGACCTATATACTTGACTTTAACCAAAATATTTACGGCAAGGATATTTCCATAGAATTTGTAGAGTTTTTCCGCTATGATATCAAATTCGATAGCAAGGAAGCCTTAATAGAACAGATGAATTCTGATAAGAAAAAAGCCTATGAATATCTAGAAAATATTTTGCAAAATAAGGATGAACTAGTATAATACTAAGCGGTACCTTTGCTAAGTAAATGATACCTCGACCTTTACTTGGTAAATGGCAAATTATATAAATGGAGGAAATTATGTTAAAAGCAGACGAAAAACAAGCAATAATCAAAGAATACCAACTAGAAGAAGGAGACACAGGTTCTCCAGAAGTTCAAATCGCAATCCTTTCAAAGAGAATTGCTGATCTTACTGAACACTTAAAAAGCAACAAAAAAGACCACTCTTCAAGAAGAGGTCTTTACAAAATGATTAGACGTAGAAAAGGTATGTTAAACTACCTAAGAGAAAATGATATTGATAGATACAGATCAATCATCGAGAGACTAGGTCTAAGAGGTTAATTATTGGCGGGGCATTCCCGCCTTATTTTATATAGAAAAACATAGGAGTAAAGATGGTAAAGACTTACAAATACGAATCAAAATTAGGCAAAGATTTTGAAATTACTATTGGTAAATTCGCAGAACAAGCCAATGGTGAATGCTACATAAAAAGTGGCGATACTTCTTTGCTTGTAACAGCAGTTGCAAGTGAGAAGCCAAGGGAAGGAATAGACTTTTTCCCACTAATCTGTGATTTTCAAGAAAAGCTATACGCAGTAGGAAAAATTCCAGGAGGCTTTCTAAAAAGAGAAGGAAAGGCAAGCGATGAGGCAACCCTTATTTCTCGTCAAATGGATAGACCTTTAAGACCACTTTTCCCAGAAAACTACTATAATGACGTACAAATCATAGCCACAGTTTTGTCTATGGATGAAGATAACCTCCCAGACCCACTTACAACAATCGGTGCTTCAATCGCCTTAGGTATCTCCGACATACCATTCGATGGTCCTGTTGGAGCTTGTATGGTTGGTAAGGTTGGTGATAATCTAATCATAAATCCAAACAAGGAAGAAAGAGAAAAATCAAGCCTTGAACTTACTGTAGCAGGTAAGAAAGGCGCTATCAACATGGTAGAAGCTGGAGCAAAGGAGATTTCTGAAGATGAGATGCTTGAAGCAATGCTTCTTGCCCTAGAAGAGATAGGTAATATTTCTGACTTTATCCAAACTATAATCGATGATATAGGTAAAGAAAAAATCGAAGTAGCTCAAATAGAAGAGACAGAACTTGATAGAAAGATTTCAGCTGATTTTGAAGAAGAAATTAAAAACTCAATCAGAACCACAGATAAGACTGAAAGAGAAGATAATATCTTCAATATCGAAGAAGCTGCTAAGGAAAAATATCTAGAAGAATATCCAGAAAGTGAAGATGAAATTCACAGAAGAATTGATAATATCATGAAAAAAGAAGTACGTCGTATGATTTCTATCGATAAGATTAGACCAGACGGACGTGATCTTACAGAAATCAGACCACTTTCTGCAGAGGCAGGCCTTCTTTCAAGAGTACACGGATCAGGACTTTTCCAAAGAGGTCAAACTCAAGTTCTATCTGTCGTAACCTTAGGATCTCCTGCTGATGTTCAAATTATAGACGGACTTAATAGAGAAGAAATTCAAAAAAGATACATCCACCAATACAACTTCCCACCATTCTGCGTTGGAGATGTAAGACCACTTAGAGGACCAGGTCGTCGTGAGATTGGTCACGGACGTTTGGCTGAAAGAGCCCTACTACCAGTCCTTCCAGATGAAAAAGACTTCCCTTACACAATTAGAGTCGTATCAGAAGTATTATCATCAAACGGTTCAAGCTCTCAAGCTTCTATCTGTGGATCAACCCTTTCTCTAATGGATGCAGGTGTACCAATATCAAAACCTGTTGCAGGAATTGCCATGGGTCTTATCAAGGAAGATGACTCTATTTCAATCCTTACAGATATCCAAGGCCTAGAAGACCACCTAGGAGATATGGACTTTAAGGTAGCTGGAACTCGTGATGGAATCACAGCCCTACAAATGGATATGAAAATCGACGGAATCACAAGAGAAGTCCTAGAAGAATCTCTAAATGATGCTCACAGTGCTAGAATGAGAATCCTAGATGTTATAGAATCCGCAATTGATAAGCCAAGAAGCGATATATCTGATTATGCGCCAAGACTATTTACAATCGACATCGATCCAGAAAAGGTTCGTGATGTAATAGGTTCTGGTGGAAAGACAATCAACAAGATTATAGATGCTACTAGAGTGAAGATCGAAACTGAAGATGATGGACATATCACAGTTGCTTCTGAAGATGGCGAAAGTGGTAAGAAGGCCATTGAGATGATAAAATCCATCGTAACAGATCCAAAGCCAGGCGATATCTATACAGGTAAGGTAGTTAGGATTATGAACTTCGGAGCCTTTGTAGAAATTGCGATTGGTAAGGAAGGCCTCCTTCACATCTCTCAAATCGATCATCATAGAGTAGAAAAGGTTGAAGATGTCTTAAGCGTAGGAGATGAGGTTAAGGTTAAGGTAACAGAGATTGATAGACAAGGAAGAATTAACCTATCAAGAAAGGCCCTCCTAGAAAAACCAGAAGCATGGCCAGTAGACGAATCACCTTATAGAAAAGATAAAAAAGATAAGTAAGAGCACTTAAATAAACTGTTTTAGATAGTAAGGCTTTGACAATCCTAAAATCATCTAAGCTAGGCGATAGTATTTCTTCGCTTAGCTTTAAGAGTAGGTCTTTAGTTTATGTTTCATAAACATAGTCTCTAAGCTAAACTGTCGTGGGCAGTTTATTTTTTATGCCTCTTAATATATAATTATAGAGAGGTGGATATGACTAGTAAAAATCAAAACAGAATCAGAAAAAAATCGAATAAAAAATCACCCAACAGAACCAAGACTAAAAAGCCTAGGGAAAGTAAGTTTGATTTCAGGAGATTTTCTCTAATAATGATGGCGATCCAAGTCGTTTTATTTATATTTATTTTAAGTTCTAATACCGGACTTATGGGAGATGTCCTATCAGATTTCTTTGCTAAGATCTTCGGCAAATTTGCCCTAGTTTTCCCAGTTCTTATATTTATAAGTTTTTTATCAGAGCTTAGAGGAAGATTTAGGGAAAATATATCTAAGTTCTTGCTCTTGTATGTAATATACCTACTTACCCTAGCATTGTTTTCTAGAGCTTTTATAAGAAATGAGCTTTCCTGGTCTGTCCAATATGCAGCAAGCCAAAAAACTGATGGGGGAGGAGCAATCGGTGGTGCAATTTCATTTTTCCTAGTAAATCTAATAGGAAATCTTGGCCTTTATATCCTTTATGGCCTTTCAATATTTGCTTTATTAATTGATATAAGTCCCCTAACTTATGGAGAATTTTTTGTTAAAGTTAAGGAAGGCTTTAGCAAATTAGGGCAAAATATAAAAGATTTGACCCTAAGAGCTAAAAGCTCAATCGATGAAAGAAAAAAAATACAAGAAGAAGAAAGAAGCGAAGATAAGAGAGAAGACGATTTAGAAGAAAGAAAAGCTCCAGTAAAGGAAAATCCAGTAAGTGTAAAAGAAAAAGAAGTTCATAAAAAGGGAGAAGTAAAAAGAAGCCCTGTCAAAAACTTCGACTTAGATAGCTTAGGAGATGCTAAGGTAAATAATTACAAGTCTCGACAAGTTGAGATGTCTGATTTCAATGAAAGTTTTAGGAGAGAATTTGGAGATTATACTTACCCATCTATCGATCTTTTGGAAGATATCAATGAAGATGGGGGAGTCGATGATAGAGAAATCAGATCTCGAGCAGTAGCTATAGAAGAGACTTTAGATTCATTCGGCATAGACGGTAAGGTCGTACAAATTGATGTAGGTCCAACAGTAACTTGTTATGAGCTAAAACCTCAAAGAGGAGTTAAGGTTAGTAAAATTGTAAACTTATCTGATGATCTAGCTCTTGCTCTTGCAACAAGCGGTATAAGAATACTCGCTCCAATTCCTGGAAAAAGCCATGTTGGAATCGAGGTTCCCAATGATAAGAAAGAAGTCGTTGGACTTAAGGAAATCTTATCTTCAGAAAACTTCGTCAAATCCAAATATACAATTCCCTTTGCCATGGGTAAGTCTGTATCAGGTGATGTTGAAGTTTCAGCGATTGAGAAGATGCCCCATCTTTTAGTATCGGGAGCGACTGGATCTGGTAAGTCAGTTTGTATCAATACCATTATAATGTCGATTCTCTACAAACATTCGCCAAACGATGTAAAACTTCTCCTAGTAGACCCTAAGGTTGTTGAACTTTCTATCTACAATGGCATCCCACATCTTATAATGCCAGTAATTACTGATCCTAAGAAGGCTTCATCTTCCCTTTTCTGGGCCATCAGCGAGATGGAAAAAAGATACAAATTATTTGAGAAAAATCACGTTAGAGATATAGTTGGATATAAGAAGGCCCAAGAATCTGACGATTCTATGGAAAATCTTCCATATATAGTAATCATAATAGACGAGCTTGCAGATTTGATGATGACTGTAGGAGCAGAAGTCGAGGATTATATAACAAGGCTAGCTCAAAAGTCGAGAGCTTGTGGCATTCACTTAATCATTGCGACCCAAAGACCAACAGTTGATGTCATAACAGGAACAATCAAGGCAAATATTCCTTCAAGGATTTCCTTTGCAGTTACAAGCCAAATAGACTCTAGAACAATCCTTGATGCTCAAGGAGCGGAGAAGCTTCTAGGCAAGGGAGATATGCTCTACGCTTCAAGCGATTCTATGAGGCCAACCAGGATTCAGGGAGCCTTTGTTTCTGATGATGAGGTAATAAGCGTTGTTAGAGAAATCAAGGAAGGAAACGAGACCAACTACGACGAAGAAGCCATAGAGAAGGTAGAAGAAAACGTCGAAAGTCCAAGCGAAGCTTCAGATGATGAAGATGAACTAATAGATGAGGCTATCAAGGTCATAATCAACGAAAATACAGCCTCAGTATCTATGCTTCAAAGAAAGCTTAAGATAGGCTACGCTAGGGCTGGAAGGATAATAGATCAATTGGAACAAAGAGGAGTAGTTGGCGGATATGAAGGATCTAAGCCAAGAAAGGTCCTAGTAGATAGGTCTTATTTAGAAGGAGAAGAAAATGAATTTAGCTAACAAAATAACCCTTGTAAGACTCTTTTTAATCCCTGTTTTTGTCATAATCTTTATGATTGGTGGAAGGGATATGAATATAGCAGCTATTGTCTTTATCATAGCAAGTCTTACAGATGCAGTAGATGGTCATATAGCAAGAAGCAGAAACATGATAACAAACTTTGGTAAGTTTACCGATCCCTTGGTAGATAAGGTCCTAACCATGGCAGCCTTCTTGGTACTAGTAGAAGATAATACAATACCTGCATGGCCTGTTATAATAATAATCTCAAGAGAGCTTATAATAACAGGATTTAGGACTCTTGCGGCAGATTCTGGAATAACAATTGCAGCAAGCATGTGGGGCAAGGCAAAGACTACAAGCCAAATGATCTCGCTTGTGATGCTTTTACTAAATGCACCTAGCCTAAATAAAGCTGGAATCTTTGTCTTCTATATAGCTGTAATTCTCACGGTAGTATCTGGAGTGGACTATATAGTTAAAAATAAAAAAGTTCTAGACTTGGAAAATATATAAAAGCTTTAGGAAGAAAAATAGAATAATATTGAAAATATTAGCTTTTGTAAATAATAGTTCTATCATTAAGCTAAGAGTCAAAGCATTCTTAAAAGAACTTTGACCTATAAGCTTGTGATAGAAAAGATTTTATTTGCGAAAGCTTCTTTATTTTGTATAATGCTTTAAGAAAATTAATAAAATGATATAATAATAGTAAGATTTTGTACAGATTATATAAATAGTAGAGGAGAGTTTATGGATAAAGATAAGCAAAAGGCCTTAGACCAGGCTTTTAAAAATATAGAGAAAAAATATGGTAAGGGAGCTATAATGAAGATGGGTGAAGCTCCTAGAGTTTCAGTATCTGCTATTCCAACTGGAGCAGTTAACCTCGATATAGCTTTAGGTATCGGCGGAATTCCTAGAGGAAGAGTAGTTGAAATTTTTGGACCTGAATCATCTGGTAAGACAACCCTTGCCCTTCATATAGTTGCAGAAGATCAAAAGCAAGATCAGACCTGTGCCTTCATCGATGCCGAGCACGCTCTAGATGCAGAATATGCAGAAAACTTGGGAGTTGATATAGATAACCTAATCCTATCCCAACCAGATACTGGAGAGCAAGGTCTAGATATAGCTGAAAGTCTTGTAAGAAGTGGAGCGGTAGACCTAATAGTAATCGACTCAGTTGCAGCCCTTGTCCCTAGAGCAGAAATCGAAGGAGAGATGGGAGATAGCCACGTCGGTCTTCAAGCGAGACTTATGAGTCAAGCCCTCAGAAGACTAACCGGTGTAATTGCAAAATCAAACACAACAGTGATTTTTATCAACCAATTAAGAGAAAAAGTCGGAGTTATGTTTGGATCTCCTGAGACAACACCAGGTGGTCGTGCCCTTAAGTTCTACTCATCTGTAAGACTTGACATCAGAAGGATAAAGACAATAACCCAAGGCGATAATTCTATAGGATCAAGAACTAGGGTTAAAGTTGTCAAAAACAAGGTAGCTCCTCCATTCAAGGTAGTAGAGTTCGATATCATGTATGGTAAGGGAATTTCTAAATCTGGAGTATTGCTCGATACTGCTGTGGATATGGACATAGTTGATAAGGCAGGATCTTGGTTCTCCTACAAGGACGAAAAGCTCGGCCAAGGTAGAGAAAATGTCAAAGATCTCTTAGAAGAAAATCCAGAACTTATGGCCCAAATCGATGCAGAGGTTAGAAAGAGCATAATTCAAGCCCAAGAAGATGGAGATGAAAATACAGAAGAAGACAAAAAAGAAGAAGAAAAGAAATAAGATAAAATAAGAAGACCCCAATTTCCAGAATGCGGATTTTGGGGCCTTTTTAGTCTAGGAAACTTAATTGATTTAGTTTTCTTTCCTGAAGATTTGATAGGGATATGCCAATTAGCCTTAGCATTTCGCCCTTGTGGAGGTCTTCTAAGAGACTTAAGGCTTCATTGTAGATATCTTTTGCCCTATAAATTGGCTCTTGGAGGGTAATAGATCTAGTGTGATTTTTGAATTTGGCATCTTTTATTTTTAAATTTACGGTTTTTCCTTGAATATTTTTGATATCCATCTCATCTTCTATAAGCTCAGATAAGTTTTTTAGATAGGAAGTGAGAATTGCCATATCATTGGTGTTTTGAGCAAAGGTCCTCTCTTTTCCTATACTTTTTCTAACCCTAGAAGGATTAATCTTCCTATCATCAACTCCCCTTATGACATGATAGATATAGGCTCCTTGCTTGCCAAAATTATCGATGAGGTATTCGTAGTCAAGCTTAAGGAGGTCTTCTACCTTGTAGATTCCTATTTTATTTAGTCTCTCGCTAGTTTTCTTTCCTATGCCGTGGACCTTATTTACAGAAATATCAGGTAAGAAGTAATCTAAGTCTTCTTTTCTAATTTTGGTTATCCCATGAGGCTTTTGCCAATCGCTTGCAAGCTTTGCAAGAAATTTGTTGTAGGATATACCGATAGAGATCCCTATGCCAGTTTTCCTTAAGACTTCTTCTTGAAGTTTTCTAGCCAGTGTTTTGGGAGAATCTGTTTCTACAAGTAGATAAGCCTCATCAACAGAAACTTGCTCCATGATCTTCGTATATTCTTTTACAAGAGAAAATACTTCCTTGGATTTTTTTCTGTAGTATGTATGATCTACAGGAAGAAGAATGAGATTTGGACAAAGTTCTTTCGCCATAAAGACTGGCATAGCTGAATGTAGGCCAAATTCTCTTGCCCTGTAGTTGGCAGTAGTAAGGATTGATTTGTTTGACAAACCTCCAACGGCTAGGGGATGATTTTTCAGTTTTGGATTTCTTAATTCTTCGCATGATGCATAAAATGCATCACAATCGACATGGAATATGTAGTTCATAAGCTCACTATACTATTTGCTAGATATATGCCCAAGATCTATGATAAAGCTTTGCCTAAAAAGAGTATATACAGTATGATATTCTTATGAGAATAGATAAATTTTTAAAAAATGCGAGAGTTATTAAAAGAAGACAAGTTGCTAAAGAGGCTTGTGAAAACGGCAGGGTTAAAATAAATGAAAAAGAAGCCAAGCCAGGAAGCCTTGTAGAAGAAGGAGATATAGTAGAAGTCGCCTTTGGCAAGAGCAATCTTAAATTTAGGGTTCTAAACTTGATTGACGGAGCCAAGAAGAACGATGCTTTTTCTATGTATGAGGTTATCGATGAGTAAGAAGAATTCGTATCTTAAGCAAAGAAGAAAGAAAAACCAAAGATTTCTATTGACTATCCTATCAATCCTTGCTCTATCGGCGGGATCTTTTAGCCTATACAATAAGGCTATTGAAAAGGAATACGCCAAGGTAAATAAGGATATCGAATCTTTGAATAAGAAAAAAGAAGACTTGCAAATTAACATCAAGTCCTTGAAAGAAGATTACGACAATAGAAATACTGATGAGTTTAAGGAAAAAATTGCAAGAGATAGACTAGATATGGTTAAGAAATCTGAAGTGGTCTATGAAGATGACAATAATAAATAAAGTTAGAGAAACTATAAGAGCAAATAAGCTTATAGAAGAAGGCGATAATATTATAGTTGGAGCAAGCGGAGGTCCCGACAGTCAGTTTCTTATCTATGCTTTGATGGAGTTTAGAAAGGAAATGGATTTTACAATTATCCTTGCCCACCTAAACCACCTCCATAGGAAGGAAGCGGATTTTGATGAGAGCCTAGTCGAGGAGACCGCAGAGAAATTTGCCTTAGATTTTAGGAAGAAAGCAGCGAGTATGGATGCTTACGCCAAGAAATATGGCATATCTTCTGAAGATGCTGGAAGAAGGCTGAGGTATGATTTTTTTAGAGAAATCCAGAAGGAATATCCCAAGTCAAAAATTGCTATCGCCCATAACCTAGATGATCAGGCAGAGACTGTCCTTATGAGGATTATTCGAGGAACTGGGGTAGAAGGCCTTAGGGCTATGGATTATAGGAACGGAGATATAATAAGGCCCATCCTGGATATTAAAAAAGCTAAGATCTTAGATTATTTGAACAGTGAACAAATACCCTATGCAATTGATAAGACAAATTTCGCGACAGATTATACGAGAAATAAGCTTAGACTTGATATAATCCCCGAAATTGAAAAGATTAATCCAAACTTTAAGGAAAGCCTAGTCAAGCTTTCTGAGATTGCGACTGATGAGATTTCTATTAGCGATTCCTATATAAAAAATATTTATGAAGATATTATTATTCAAAGAAAAACTGACTCAATAAGTTTTGATAAAGTTGTCTTTGAAAGTCAGGATAAGGCTATTCAATCAAGGCTTATAAGATGCGCCATAGGAGAGATTAAAAGGGAAATTAGAGATATATCCAAGGAAAATATCGATAATTTTTTAAGTCTAGTTGACCTTGCTAATGGGAAATCTATTATAAAAGATGACTTAGTTTTTCTTAAGTCCTATAAGTTTTATAAGATGAGCTTAAGAAAGGAAGATTCACAAAAGAAAACTGGGGAACTTACTATTAATATAGGTGAGGAACTTAGTTTTGGAGGAAAAAGAATCAAGATAAGTTCTGTCTCTGATTTTCAGAAAAAACATGGGAAGAATATCGAATATTTCGACAGGGACAAATTAACTTTTCCTCTAAGTGTAAGATTTAGGAAAAATGGAGATAAGTTTAGACCAACAGGCTTGGGTCATAGCAAAAAACTCAAGGACTTTTTTATTGATATGAAGGTAGATAAGGAAAAAAGAGAAAAAATCCCCCTTATTTTGTCAGAAAATGATATAATATGGGTGACATCTTTTAGAAGCTCGGAGGATTACAAGCTAGATCCTTCTACAAGAAATATTATAAAGATAGAGGTATATGATGAAGACTGACTACAGTGACATAATTGAAAGAGTATTGATTGATGAGGAAAGTTTGAAGCTAAAAATAAAACAATTAGCTAAAACCATCAACACTTACTATGAGGATAAGGATACATTAATCCTCGTAGGAATCCTCAAGGGTTCGGTGATGTTTATGGCTGAGCTTGCCAAAAGCTTAAATATCGACCTTCAGATGGACTTTATGGTTGTTTCTTCTTATGCGGAAAACACCTATTCAAGTGGTAATGTCAAAATTCTTAAGGACCTCGATATTGATATCAAAGACAAGGAAGTTCTAATAGTCGAAGATATTATAGATACTGGCTATACCTTAAAGAAGACCAAGGAAAATCTAATAAATAGAGAAGCAAAAGACGTAAAAATTGTAACCTTACTCGATAAACCTGAAAGAAGAGAAGTAGAAATTAAACCTGATTGGTCAGGCTTTAAGATACCAAATGAGTTTGTTGTAGGCTTTGGTCTTGACTTCGATCAAATGTACAGGAACTTACCATATATTGGCGTTGTCAAAAGATCATTTTATGAAAATATAGAAGATGCTAAATAGGTCTTTGGGCCTATTTTGTTTTTGAGGAGGAAAAATGAGGAATTTAGATTCGATGATTATACTTATGTATGGGGCAATAGTAGTATTTTTCCTATACAGAATTTACAAACAAGTAAAAGATAAGAAAAAGCTTGAAGGAGAAATATCAACATTTAAGAGACCTTCATCTAGCTTTGAGATGATTCTTTTTTCAGTATTAGTTGTAACTGGAGCTGTAAATCTATACGCAGGCTACCAACAGGGAAATAAACAGAGTATGCTCACAGCTCTTGTTATGATTGCTCTTGCCATTGTATTTATGATATCAACAAGGGCCAAACTTAGCCTTGCAGAAAACGGCATCCTTGCTAATTCTAACTTTAGAACCTACAAGGAAATTAAAAAATGGGGTTTTGATACAGACAATGCAGACCTTATTATGGTTGTCAAAGATAGTAAGGGTGAGAGTCGTGAATCAACTAAGGTTAGAAAAGAAGATATAGAAGAAATCAATAGACTAATTAGAAAATATAAGTTAGGCAAGTAAGCTTGAAATTTCACCAAATAACCGTATCATATAAGAGTTAATTTGAAAGTGATTTGGAGATTTTATGTTATTAGTAATTGATATCGGAAACACTAATACGGTTATAGGTGTTTACGAGAAAGAAAATTTGAAATCAAAATTTAGAGTGGCGACCGACCTCAAAAAGACAAGTGATGAATTGGTTGCTACTTTATTTAATATGCTAGCAATTAAGAAAATTAGTGTAGAAGACATCGAAGATACAATCATGAGCTGTGTCGTACCAGACGTTATGTATAACTGGCAATCTGCTAATAGGAAGCTCTTTGATAGGGAAGCCATAGTGGTAGATTCTGACACGCCAACCTTTCTTACGATTGAGTACGAAAATCCTAGGGAAGTTGGAGCTGACAGGATTGTCGATGCAGTAGCAGCCTTTAGTAAGTACGGAGGACCGACTATAGTCGTTGATATGGGAACTGCCATTACCTTTGATGTAATTACAGAAGATAGGAAGTATCTGGGAGGATCCATCGCACCTGGTATTAGAATTGCCCAAGATGGACTCTTCGGCTCTACTGCAAAACTTCCTAAGATCGAGCTAATGGAGCCAGAATCTGCTATTGGTAAAAATACTTCTGAATCCATCAATGCAGGTATAATATTCGGCTATATAGGAATGATCGATAATATTATTTCAATCTTAGAAGAAGAAATGGCAGATAAGTACGATATAGACGAAAGCGATATAACTGTTGTTGCAACAGGAGGTTTCTCCGAGCTAATCTCAGCATCTAGTAAATTTATAGAAATTATTGAACCTGACTTAATGCTTGAAGGATTGAGACTAATCTATGAGCGAAACAAAAATCTTTAATGAAATAATGCTTGCCCCCATGGCGGGAATTACCGATTCAGCCTTTAGGCAAATCTGCGAAGAAAATGGCTGCGATAAGACCTTTACGGAGATGGTATCTGTAAACGCTCTTGATTTTAATAATAGGGCGACAGAAGAGATAATGTATACAGCAGATAGTGAGAAAAACTGCAATATTCAGATTTTCGGAAAAGACTGTGATATTATCGAAAGAGTCATCAAGGATAAGATAAATCCTAGGGAAGACTTTGAGGAAATAAGCTTTAATATGGGCTGTCCTGCTCCTAAGATATTTAATAACGGACAAGGATCAGCTTTAATGAGAGATGTGAAGAAAGTCTATGAGATAGGCAAATGCCTTAAAGAATCCACAGACAAGATTGTCAATGTTAAAATCAGAATGGGCATTGATGATGATTCCGTAAACTATATAGAAGTCGGTAAGGCCTTGGAAGATAGCGGAATAGATTACGTCATCCTTCATGGTAGAACACGCAAGCAGCAATATTCTGGCAAGGCTAATTGGCAAGCTATCAGAAAGCTAAAAGAAACTTTATCGATTCCTGTTATAGCCAACGGTGATGTCTTTAGTGTTAAGGATTATAAAGATATACTCGATGTGACCGGGGCTGACGGGGTAATGATAGCAAGAGGGGCTATGGGTAATCCCTTTATTTTTAGGCAAATTAAAGATTATATCCAAGGAAAAGAAACCAGTCCCATAAGTTATGAAGATATACTTGCTACAATTAAAAGACAATACGACCTATCTCTTAAGTACAAGAAGGAAAAGCTTGTAATAAATCAAATGAGAAAGCATGTCGGTTGGTACATCAAGGGCCTCCCACAAGCTGCAAGCTATAGGGATAGGGTAAATAAATTAAAAACTAGTGAAGAAATATTTGATTTACTAGAAGAATATAGGAAATTTTTAGAGGATAATTATGACAGAAAATAAAGAAGTAATATTAAGTAAAGAATATTTAGAAAAACTTGAAGATGAACTAGAGTATCTTAAGACCAAAAAGCGTCCAGAAATTGCTGAAAAAATCAAAGTGGCAAGAAGCTTCGGTGACCTTTCAGAAAATGCTGACTACGATGAAGCTAAAAACGAGCAAGGTGAAGTAGAATCAAGGATTGCCAAGGTTGAAGATATGATTAGAAATGCCAAGACAATCGAAGTTATCGAAAACTCCGATGAAGTTGGTGTAGGCAATACTGTAACAGTTTATGATGAAGAGTTCGACGAAGATTTGGAATACAAGATTGTGGGAACTGCTGAATCAAACCCACTTGAAGGATTTATTTCTAATGAATCTCCAGTTGGTGCTGCCCTTATCGGAAAAAAGGTAGACGAAAGAGTAGAAGTAAGCACACCAAATGGAAAGATGTATTTTGTAATCAAAAATATTAAGTAAAGGAGAAAACATGGCTGATAACAAAGATTTAAATGAAATGCTACAAATTAAAAGAGACAAGCTGGAAGACCTTAAGAAAGAAGGAAGAGACCCTCACAAGGTCGTAAACTTTAAGGGTAGAATTGCTTCAAGCCTTATCAAAGATAACTTCGAAAAATATGATGGCGAAAAAGTAAGAATTGCCGGAAGAATTATGGCCAAACGTGGACATGGAAACATGAGTTTCATGGACATCCAAGACGAAGAAGGTCAAATCCAAATAGTAAACCGTAAAAATGTTATTGGCGATGAGTTCAAACAAGTTAAAAAATACGATATAGGCGATATCGTAGGTATAGAAGGAAAAGTATTTAAGACAAATCAAGGAGAAATCTCAATTGAGACTGAAACTCCACTACTAATGACCAAATCTCTTCAAATGCTTCCTGAAAAATGGCATGGACTAAAGGACCCTGACCTAAGATATAGACAAAGATACTTAGACCTTATAGTAAATCCAGAAGTAAAAAGCGTATTCGTTCAAAGAAGTCAAATCATATCAGAAATCAGGAGATTCCTAGACGGTCAAGGCTTCCTAGAAGTTGAAACTCCAATCCTAAACACAATAGCAGGAGGAGCTACAGCTCGTCCATTTACAACTCATCATAATTCTCTAAACATAGGTATGTACCTAAGAATTGCATCAGAGCTATATCTTAAGAGATTAATCGTAGGTGGATTTGACAGAGTTTATGAAATCGGAAGAATGTTCAGAAATGAAGGAATGGATGCAACTCACAACCCTGAATTTACAACAATGGAACTCTACCAAGCCTATGGAGATTTCGAAGACATGATGGAAATCACAGAAAATATGGTAGAACATGTTGCAAACAAAGTAAAGGGAACAACAGTTGTAGAATTTGATGGCAACGAGATTGAACTAAAGGCTCCTTGGAAGAGAATCTCAATGATAGATGCAGTTAAAGAGCACTCTGGTGTAGACTTTAATGAAATCAAAACTGATGAAGAAGCAATCGCTATTGCTAAAGAAAAGGGAGTAGAAGTAAAGGAAACAAGAGGCGAGATTATAGCAGAATTCTTTGATGAATTTGTTGAAGATAAACTAATCCAACCAACATTTATCGTTGACTATCCAGTAGAAATTTCACCACTTGCAAAAAGAAAGAACGATGATCCTTCCCTAACATATAGATTCGAAGCCTTCATCAATGGTGCAGAAATAGCTAACGCCTTCTCAGAACTAAACGATGCCCTAGATCAAAAACAAAGATTCCTCGATCAAGTAGCTAAAAGAGAAGCAGGCGATGACGAAGCACAAATGATGGACTACGACTTCGTTAATGCCCTAGAAATAGGTATGCCTCCAACAGGCGGCCTTGGAATAGGAATCGATAGACTAATCATGATTCTAACAGGCCAACACTCTATAAGAGACGTATTACTCTTCCCAACAATGAAGCCAATAGGCTTAGAAAAGGCAGAAAATGGGGGTTTGTCAAAAGAAACTTACGAAACTTACGACAAACTTACGACAGAAGAAATTGACCTTTCAAAAGTGAAAGTTGAACCATTATTTGAAGATATGGTAGACTTTGAAACTTTCTCAAAATCTGATTTTAGAGTTGTAAAGGTTAAAAACTGCGAAGAAGTTCCTAAGTCAAAAAAACTTTTGAAATTTACATTAGATGATGGTTCTGAAAAAGAAAGAGTTATTTTATCTGGTATTAAGGAATATTACAGCGCAGAGAGCTTAATTGGAAAGACACTACTTGCAATTTGTAATCTTCCTCCTCGTAAGATGATGGGAATCGACTCAGAAGGTATGATTATATCTGCAATTTGTGAGTATGACGGTGAAGAAAAACTTAACTTAATAATGCTGGATGATAATATTCCAGCAGGATCAAAATTATATTAAAGGACACGCTAATTATGAAACTGGGGTTTGTTATGAATCCCAGTTTAATTTTTAGGAGTATGTATGAGATGGATAATTAGAATAATTTTATTACCGATAAGATTAGTGTTGAGTTTGCTCATAGCTTTTTTAACCTTCATATTAAGTTTGAGTACTGCGTTGTTAAGCGTAGTTTCTACTTTGATTTTTATAATTGGAATAGCTAGCATTTTTCAAGGAGACAAGCAAATTGTAATTGAAGCACTAATATTAGCATTTTTATTTAGTCCATTTGGATTACCTAAATTAGGTATATATGTTATTGGATTATTAGAATTATTAAACTATACAATAAAATCAATTTGAAGAAAAATAAATATAAGACAACCGTAGACGATAGAAAGCAATAATTCTGTCGTCTTTTTTTATTTTAAAGAGAGGAGGTAGGAATGAATTTTGATTATTTTTATAATAGGCAATCTGAGATGTATAACTTCATTAGGTTACCTATGGTATTAATGGAAGATGAGATTTTTGAGAGCATTTCTATTGAAGCTAAAGTTTTGTATTCATATATGCTTAATCGAATGGGTCTTTCATATAAAAATGGCTGGATAGATGAAGATGGAAAAGTCTTTATTTACTACACAATTGAAAGTATAAAAGATCAATTTAATTGTGCCAGTGAAAAAGCAAATAAATTAATAGCTGAGCTTGATATTAAATCAGGAATAGGACTGATTGAAAAGAAAAGACAAGGACTGGGAAAGCCTAACAGAATTTATGTTAAAGACTTTATGAGCATATTTAATAATATGGAATTAAAAAATCAAGAAGTTCGAAAAACAAAATTCCAGAAGTTCGATAATCGAAATTCAAGAGATTCGAATATCGAAAGTCAAGATTTTCGAAAATCGGAAGGTAACTATAACAATATTAGTAATAATGAGTTAAGAAATAATGATTTTAGTAAGGGACAAAAGCCTTATGGAATATATAAAAATATATTTTTGACTGATGAAGAATACAAGGACTTAACAAATGAGTTAGGAAGTAGAATTAATGAATACATTGATAGATTGTCGTCATATATGAAAGCAAATAACAGAGAGTATCAAGATCACAAGGCAACGATAATCAATTGGTATCTTAATGATCAGGCAAAAAACATTAATGATAATACAACAAGGAAAATGAATTACGATATAGGAGAGAGTTTATGAAGAACTTAAAAGATTTTGTATTAAGAGAAAATGATATTGAAAGAAATGGACATATTTATTGCAAGGTATGTGGTAAAAGAGTCGATGGAGAATTACTTGACCTTGGATTTACAAAGTTTATTCCCAGAATTAAATGTGAATGTGAAATAAAAAGAGATAAGGAAAATGCAGAAAGAGAAATATTAACGAGAATATCATCGCTAAAAAGAGATTGTTTTTCATCGCCGCTCCAACACCAATATACTTTTGAGAAATTCCTAAATGAAAAAGGTCAAGCCTATAAGGTTGCTTACAACTATGCCAAAAGTTTTGAGCAAATGAAAAAAGACAATGTAGGACTTTTATTTTATGGAGATGTTGGCAGTGGAAAGACTTATCTTGCTTGTTCTATTGCAAATGAATTAATTGAAAGAAAACAAGTTAAAGTTAAGATTATGAATTTATCTCAGGTTATAAACCAAATACAAAAATCAGCATTTAAGCTAGATTCAAATGAAATTATAAATAACCTATCAAATATTCCATTGTTAATATTAGATGACCTTGGAATTGAAAGGGATACATCTTATGCAAGAGAACAAGTATATAACATTATAAACTCAAGATACTTAAAGGGTAGGCCGACAATTTTTACTACAAACTTATCATTGGAAATTATTCAAAATCCTAATATTGAACTTGAGTATCAGAGGATATATTCAAGAATACTTGAAATGACAATACCAGTTAAAGTTACGGGAGAAGATTTTAGAAGAAAAATCCATCAAGAGAAGTTAAGAAAATACAAAGAGTTACTTTTATATGGAGGTGGAATAGATGATTAATGAAGAAGTATCTAGGTCGAGTCTTAATCTTGAAGTAAGGCTTGCAAAAGCAACAAGTAAAGCAATTCTTGATGCCTTAAAGAAAGTACACAAGCAAATAGAAGAACAAGGAGGTTTGAAAAATGTAATAAAAAATAATGGAGAAGAAGTAAAACTAAAAGATATGGTTAAAAAGGGACAGTTAGAAGAAATTAATCTAAAAGATCCTGAGTTAAAAGAACTAAAGAAAATTTTAAATAAACACGGAGTGAAGTTTTCTGTTATGAAAGATAAGGAAACTGGTAACCACTCTGTGTTTTTTCAATCTAAGGATATAAAGGTAATGGAACACGCCTTTAAAAAAGCAGTTAAGGCTTCTGAAAGAAAGGCCGATAGAAAAGATTCAATAACGAAGACTATAAATAAGTTTAAAGATATGGCTAAGGACACCATTAGCAAAGATAAAGTTAAAAATAAACATAAGGAGCAAAGCTTATGATAAGTAATTTAAAAACATTTGAAAATAAGAATTTTGGGAAACTCACTGTTATAGAAAAAGACGGTGAGTTTTTCTTTATAGCAAATGAAGTAGCAACTATGCTAGGATATGTCAATCCAAGAAAAGCTATTTATGACCATGTAGACGAAGAAGATAAGGGTGTAACGAAATGGAACACCCCTGGAGGAATACAGAATATTTCAATAATTAACGAATCAGGATTGTATTCACTTATCCTCTCATCAAAACTACCACAAGCAAAAATATTCAAAGCTTGGGTAACTAGAGAAGTCTTACCAAGTATTAGAAAAAACGGAGGATATATAGTAGGGCAAGAAAAGAAAACTAATGAAGATCTACTTGCAGATGCAATTCTTGTAGCCAATAGAATTATTGCCGAAAGAGAAGAAGAGATTGAAGAATTAAGACCAAAGGCAGACTATTATGACAAATTAGTAGATTATAACCTACTTACAAACTTTAGAAATACTGCCAAAGAGTTAGGAATACCACAAAATCAATTTATAAGTTTTTTAATGGATAAGGGATTAATTTATAGAGATAAGAAAAAGAAACTCTTACCTTATGCAGATAAGAACAAGGGATATTTTGAAGTAAAAGAATGGGTTGATCCACTAGGTACACTTGTAGGAATACAAACATTTATAACACCAAAGGGAAGACACTACCTACTAATTTTATTAGATAGTGAAGGTTTCTACGATGAATAAGGTATTAGAAGCCATTCTTTCTGATATTAAAAACTTAATTAAAATAGACAACCCAAAGAAATTTATATTATCAAACATTCCCTATCTATCATTCTTCTACATTGGAAATATCTTTTCTAAGCACATCAATTCTTATGTAGGAGGAGATATTATTGATAGAATAATGGTGGGAATTTCTGATGTAGGAACTTTATCTTATATACCAAGCCTTAATCCAAGGGACTTGTTAGTAGGTATTTCAGTTGCTGGTCTTGTTAAGTTAATTGTTTACAGCAAAGGTAAAAACAAAAAGAAATATAGGCAAGGCAAGGAATATGGATCTGCAAGATGGGGAGAAAGTAAGGATATTGCTCCATATATTGACCCTAAGTTTGCAAACAATGTTCTCATAACTAATACCGAAAGACTAACAATGAACTCAAGACCTAAAAACCCTAAATATGCTAGAAATAAAAATGTATTAGTAATAGGTGGTTCTGGATCAGGTAAAACAAGATTTTATGTAAAGCCAAATCTAATGCAAATGCACTCTTCCTATGTAGTAACAGACCCTAAAGGCACACTTGTGTTAGAGTGTGGAAAAATGCTCTATGAAAATGGATATGATATAAAGATATTAAATACAATAAACTTTAAAAAATCTATGAAATACAATCCCTTTGCTTATTTGAGAAGTGAAAAAGATATTTTAAAGCTTGTTCAAACCATAATTGCCAATACCAAGGGAGATGGAGAAAAGGCAGGAGAAGATTTCTGGGTAAAGGCTGAAAAGTTATATTACACTGCCCTCATCGGTTATATTTATTATGAAGCACCAGAAGAAGAAAAGAACTTTAAGACACTATTGGATATGATTGACGCAAGTGAAGTTAGAGAAGATGACGAAACCTATATGAACCCAATTGATAGGCTCTTTGAAGCTCTTGAAAAGAAAGACCCAAGTCATTTTGCAGTTAAGCAATATAAGAAATATAAGCTGGCAGCAGGAAAAACTGCTAAGTCCATTTTAATATCATGTGGAGCAAGACTAGCACCTTTTGATATAAGAGAGCTTAGAGAACTAATGAGCGAAGATGAATTAGAACTTGATAAAATTGGAGATAGAAAAACTGCTTTATTCGTAATAATATCAGATACAGATG